>SWCA01009074.1_pt9 | contig 64841 bp, 58 predicted proteins | sample 4692961 | NCBI WGS metagenome assembly SWCA01 (sample SAMN10267275, study PRJNA491770) | bioreactor metagenome | isolation source: DHS bioreactor inoculated with | place: Japan: off Shimokita Peninsula | reverse complement strand
ACATCACTCGGCTTCGGCTGGTTGAGGCGCCTTGTGTGTTCGTTTTGCGGTGGCCAAATCACTCAGCTTCGGCTGGTTGAGGAGGCCCGCAGGGCCGTCTCGAAACCAAGCAACTGTTAGCCGTTGATGAGGGATTGGAGTTCGCCGATTTCAAGGGTGCGGCTGCCGGTGTAGGTGTGATCGAAGGTGCCTGAGTAGCCGTTGGTGGTCCAGTCGATGCGCCAGTGGGTGTCGGCGGTGACGGTGTAGGGGTGTCCGATCTTCGATTTGGTTTGGTAGACGTAGCCACACGTCGGGGAGGGCTTCGTCGCTGGTTTCACTGTTTTGGGCCTGATGGTGGTCGCTGCGCAGGTCTTCGAATGTTCGTCGCCCATGGTGAAGGTGGTTGAGGTCCAGGTTGCGGTGAGGGTGAAGGTGAGGCCGTCGTGGTGGGCGGTGGTTGAGACTTGGGTGGGTCGGTCTGTCCACAGCCAGATGGGGAACCCTACGGCGAGCATGTTCCACTCGTTGACGGAGGGGTCGGGGCCGAAGCGTGGGGTGGGATCAGGGAGCTTGAGCTTGGCTGCGACGTGGCTGATTTGGGTTTGGGTAGGGGCTTTCTTCTTTGCTTTCTTCTCCGTGGGGTCGGGGTCGTAGTCGCGGCACTGGTATGCGGTGTTGTCGTCGGTGCACTGTGGCAGATTCCCAGGGGCAGGTGCTTTGGGGTCGGGGGTTGGGGTCGGGTTCGGTTCCTTCTTGGACTTCGAGTTGGAGTCTTCGGTATCGACCGTGTCGTTGCTGGTTAGGGCCCCATGGCATGTCTCCGCGCCGCAGCCCAAGTCGGTGTCAGGGTCGGCGAGCGGAAGGCCAGTAACAAGGATCAACGAGGAGAATACGGTGACGACGAGGGTCTTCAGCATTGGTCAACCAACTTGTAGGTGCCGTCGGTGATCTTAAGTTGGTCGGCTTCGCGAACGAAGTAGACCGTACGTTCGCTGATTCTTCCCGGGAGGGGCGTCTTGCCTCGTGAGCCCATCTGAACGCTGCTTGGGTCGGTACAGGCGGTGAGCGCTACAAGGGAGTTCGCCATGCTCAGGCTGGGTTCTCTGCGGACCCACGCGATCTTGAACTCGCCTCCGGATGCTGTTGCCTTCGCAGCTTTGAGTGCCTTGTAGACCGTCATCGCGCTCTCTAGGTAGGAACCGGTGGCGGTCGCTAGCAGAACTGGGGTCGCTGCTGACACGCCGCCAACTCGATGGATCCGCTCGTCTTCGGCCAGGAACTTCCGGTACACGACTTCGGCCTCGGCGTAGAGCGCGTCTTCCTTCACCTGCTGGTCGTATTCGGCTTTGTAGCAGGGCGCTGGCGTGCTGCCGTCGCTGGGTGTGCAGGTGTAGGTGGGTGCGGCGTTGGGGTCTGGCTGGGTGCAGCCAGACCCCAACAAGGCAACGATCACCGCGAGTGCGGCGACGCTTTTCGGGATTGCCATGGGCATCTCCTGAGGGTGGTTGCCAGCCACCTTGGCACACCGAAACGGGCTCGACAACCGCTATTCCGGAGTTGTCCACAGCTGAATCGATCAAACAATTCCCAATGCACAAAGAATGCTCGAAATGCGAGATGGGCCACCGTCAACGGTGGCAAGAAACTCCGCGCGACTCCTCGCGTCGATGCTCAGCCAAACGCTGACGGTGGCCCAGAACCACTCAGGATCAGTCGGTGAACTCAAACCCCTGCGCGCGCAGCGACGCGGCAATGGTGGGGTAGTAGATCGTCGAATAGGTCTTGGCGGTGTCCTGGGAGTAGGTGCCCATGTGGGTCAGACCCTGCGCGTCCCACCAAGCCCGCAACACGGCGTCATACTCCGCCACTCCGTTGGCGACCTTGTCCGCGTCGTAGCACTCGGGCATCGCGTAGGACTCCAGCGGCACCCGCGGCTTGACCTGCGCCATGCGCTCGGCATCGGGGACGCCCAGAGTTGCGGCAACCACCGGGTAGGTGCGCGGCGGCAGCTCCAGGAACTCGATCAGCTGCTCGGGATTGCGGCGAATGCCACCGATCGGAGTGCTGCCATAGCCCAGCGCATTGGCTGCAGCCTGGAAGGTCGCCAGCGCGATTCCGGCGTCCACGGAGCCCGCCACGATGCCCTCGGCGGAGCGCTCCACGACCTGCTCAGTGCCGGCAATCTTGGCCGCCTCTGCGGTGCGATTGAAGTCCATGACGAACACCACAACCACATCTGCGCCAGCCACCTGGGGCTGTCCGCCGGCGATCTCTGCGACGCGCGCAATGCGCTGCTTGTCGCGAATCACGAGCAGCGAGGTCTGCTGTCCGTTGATCGACGTCGGCGCTTGCTGCGTGGCGCGCAGGATGGCGTCCAAATCGTCCTCGCGAACCGGCTCGCCGGTGAAGGCGCGCACTGATCGGCGCTGGCTGAGTTGTTCGATAACGGGGTTGTTCACCTGTATTGCCTTTCGTGAAATTTCTCAGTGGGGGTCTTAGCCCAAGCCGATGCCGAACGCGATCAGTCCGATCAACGGGGGGAGAAGTTGCGTCAGTGCCGCACGGGCCTTGTCGGGACTGGACGCCAGCAGCACCACACCGGCGAGCACCATGGACGCAGCGCCGGCGAACACCAGCACGGCGCCAACCAGCGTTGCCCCTGAGGCGAAGACTGCGATTCCGGTGGCGACTTCGACAGCCAAGAACAGGTTGTAGAAGCCCTGGTTGAAAGCAAGTGCCTTGGTGGTCTGTGCCTCGTCATCGGTGGTGCCGAACACGGCTCGGGTGCGGACGGTAGTCCAACTGACCGACTCCAACCAGAAGATGTAGCCGTGGATGAGCGCGGCGATGCCAACGATCACAAGCCCGATGACAACCATTGCGAATCCGTCCGTCCTGACGTTTTGTACTGACTGATCTAATATATACTGGATCGACCAGTACACAAATCGCCTGTCCATGACTGGAGGTCCAGATGGGACGCCCACAGGAGTTCGACACCGCCCAGGTGGTGCGGGCTGCCCGCGAGGTCTTCTGGGCTGAAGGCTTCCAGGACGCGGCCATGCCTGACCTGGAAGCCGCCACCGGGTTGTGCCGCTCGAGCATCTACCACGCCTTCGGCAGCAAGCGAGGCCTCTTCGATGCCGCCATCGCCAACTACCTCGACGAGGTCGTCCGGCCGAAGCTGCGGCCCCTGATGGCCGATCCGGTCGCTGCCAGCGCCGTCACCGACTACCTGCTCGGACTGCGCGCCATGATCGAGAAGGCCCAGGGCTCGGACGCTTCGGGCGGCTGCCTGCTCGTCAACACCGCCACCTCAGCCCTTGCCGCAGACCCCGCCCTGCGCCAGATCATCGCGGACTACCGCAGCGAACTCGACGCGGCGTTGCTCTGCGGTCTGTGCGCGCGCCATCCCCACAAATCCGAAGCGGACCTCGCCAAGGACGCTCACACCTGCACGGGCCTGATCATCGCCGCGCTCTCCATCGCGAAGGCCGACCCACAAGGTGCGTTGAGCTATCTCGATCTCGCAGTGGCGACGGTAGCCAGTCGGTAGTGCTGGGGCGTGCCCTTCGACAAGCTCAGGGAACGGCTTCTCACTCAGGGAACGGGCTTCTCACCACGGACAAGTCACTCAAGTTCGGCTGGTTGAGGAGGCCCGGAGGGCCGTCGTGTCGTGGGCGCTCGACTCTCCACCGGCTGGTTGAGGAGGCCCGCAGGGCCGTCGTGTCGTGGGCGCTCGACTCTCCACCGGCTGGTTGAGGAGGCCCGCAGGGCCGTCTCGAAACCAAGCAACTGTTAGCCGTTGATGAGGGATTGGAGTTCACCAATCTCAAGCGTGCGGCTGCCGGTGTAGGTGTGATCGAAGGTGCCGGAGTAGCCGTTGGTGGTCCAGTCGATGCGCCAGTGGGTGTCGGCGACCACCGTGTAGGGGTGTCCGATCTTCGACTTGGTTTGGTAGACGTAGCCGCAGGTGGGGGAGGGCTTGGTTGCGGGTTTGACTGTTTTGGGTCTGATGGTGGTGGCTGTGCAGGTTTTCGAGTGTCCGTCGCCCATGGCGAAGGTGGTGGAGGTCCAGGTTGCGGTGAGGGTGAAGGTGAGGCCGTCGTGGTGGGCTGTGGTTGAGACTTGCGTGGGTCGGTCTGTCCACAGCCAGATGGGGAAACCTACGGCGAGCATGTTCCACTCGTTGACGGACGGGTCGGGGCCGAAACGCGGGGTGGCGTCAGGTAGCTTGAGCTGAGCGGCGACTGCGCGGAGCTGTGAAACCGACGGCGCGTGGCGCTTGAGGGAGTTCGTCGTTTTGGTCGGCTCGCAGTGGTCGGCGTCGGTGGATCCCACGCCGTTGAACCGTCGGCAGGTTTGTATCTGTTTGTCGAGGTCGATGGCCGGCTGCGCCGTGGCCCGACCGCCACCCCCGCTGGTGCCTTGCGTATGGCGGGCTGTGTTCGCTTCGCGCTTGTCGGAGGATCGAGTCCCATCACCCCAGACCTTGGCCGCAGTTGCAGTCGCGTGTGGGGTTGGGACGGGATCGTGCGCGATGGCGAGGGTCGGAGACATGACCTCGGTGACCAGGGCGACGGTGAGAGCGATTGGGAACGTGATGCTCATTCGCATGAGTCGACCTCACTGAGCGAGTGGGTGAAGCTGCTGATCTTGAGACCATCCTCGGTAGGGGAGAAGTAGGCCCGCTCCAGGCTGAAACCGCCGTGTCGAGCGGGATTGTCGTCTTTGAAGGTGACACTGGTGGCGTCTTCGCAGGATTCCCAAGTCACAACGGAATCGCCGATCGTTTCGCCAGGTACTCGGCGAAGGTATCCAATCTTGAACTCTCCGCCGACCGCCTTAGTGTGGTTGGCGGCGATACGGCGGGATGTCTCTAATGCTTGTTCCAGTGCTTCGCCGGTGAGTGTCTCGATCATTACTGGTGACGCTGTGGTGGCGCCGCCCGCGCGGTAGATGCGCACGTGTTCGGCGAGGTATTTCCGGTACACCGCTTCGGCCTCAGCGTAGAGCGCGTCTTCTTTGACTTGTTGGTCGTATTCGGCTTTGTAGCAGGGTGCCGGCGTGCCTCCGTCAGCGGGTGTGCAGGTGTAGGTGGGTGCGGCGTTGGGGTCTGGCTGGGTGCAGCCGGATGCTAATAGGGCGGTGATCACCGCGAGTGCGGCGACGCTTTTCGGGATTGCCATGGGCGTCTCCTGGGGTGGTTGCTAGCCACCTTGGCACATTGGGAAAAGGGGCGACAACTGCTATTTGGGAGTTGTCCACAGGTGAATCGATCAAAGGTCTTGCGGTGCCTGACTTGGGTGTGATGGTGCGGGGGTTTCGAGACGAACGCTTCGCGTTCTCCTCAACCAGCCGAGGGGGAGGAGGTGACGGGCACTTGGTTTGGGGGCAGCCGGGGGAGTAGTGGGAGCCGGGGGTTTCGAGACGAACGCTTCGCGTTCTCCTCAACCAGCCGAGGGGGAGGAGGGGTGCGCGCTGTCCCCCGTGGACTGTTCGTGGGCGCTCTACTCGGCTCCGGTTGGTTGAGGAGGCCCGCAGGGCCGTCTCGAAACCAAGCAGCTGCTAGCCGTTGATGAGGGATTGGAGTTCGCCGATTTCGAGGGTGCGGTTGCCGGTGTAGGTGTGGTTGAAGGTGCCTGAGTAGCCGTTGGTTGACCAGTCGATGCGCCAGTGGGTGTCGGCGGTGACGGTGTAGGGGTGTCCGATCTTCGACTTGGTTTGGTAGACGTAGCCGCAGGTGGGGGAGGGTTTGGTTGCTGGTTTGACTGTTTTGGGTCTGATGGTGGTGGCTGTGCAGGTTTTCGTGTGTCCGTCGCCCGTGGTGAAGGTGGTGGAGGTCCAGGTTGCGGTCAACGCGAAGGTGAGGCCGTCGTGGTGGGCTGTGGTGGTCACTGTGGTGGGTCGGTCTGTCCACAGCCAGATGGGGAAACCGACGGTGAGCATGTTCCACTCGTTGGCGGACGGGTCGGGGCCGAAGCGTGGGGTGGGGTTGGGGAGCTTGAGCTGAGCGGCCGCCTGGCGAAGTTGGGAAGGCGATGGCTCGCGCTTCTTGCGCTTCTTCGCCACCGAGGTGGCCCGGTAGTCGGTGCACAGGTACGAACTGTTGTTGTCATCACACTTGGGCAAGGCTGAGGGGATCGGAGCCTTTGACGATTTCACTGCTGGGCCAGTCGAGCTAGTAGCTTTCGACGACTTCGCCTTAGGAGTCTTCTCGTCTGCGGCATCCTCGGGGCATCTGAACGAGACTTGACCGGAGATCCGGTTGTCGGACCCTTTCGACTTTGCGATCCGTTTGCATCGGTCGCCTGACTCGGCCCGTGCTGGTGTCGCAGCGCTCAGAGCAACTGCGAATGCAAGAATCCCGGCGAGAATCAAAGCAGTCGCTCGATGGCCTGGCATCCGTCGACCACCTTTCCCTGAGCGCTGCCGATCTTGAGTGAGCCGCCTTCCCGAACGAAGTGCAAGATGGTAGAGGTATAGCCAGCCAGGACTGTGTCTTCGCCCGGAGTGACGATCTTGACGGTGCTGGCGTCACGGCAGTCCTGCATTGTGACCAGCGAATCAGGCGTTGCTGAACTTGGCGCAGGACGCAGCCAAACGGTCACCAGGGTGCCGCCCACGAACTTGGTTCGGGTGTCCTTCGATGCTTGATAGATGATTACCAAGTCCTGAAGGAAGTCGCCGGTAGCGACCTCGAGAAGAACGGGTGTCGGCTTGTCGATACCGCCCATGCGGTAGATACGTTCGTCCTCCGCGACGTACTTGCGGTACACCGCTTCGGCCTCGGCGTAGAGCGCATCTTCTTTGACTTGTTGGTCGTATTCGGCTTTGTAGCAGGGCGCTGGCGTGCCTCCGTCAGAGGGTGTGCAGGTGTAGGTGGGTGCAGCGTTGGGGTCTGGCTGGGTGCAGCCAGACCCGAACAAAGCGACGATCACCGCGAGTGCGGCGACGCTTTTCGGGATTGCCATGGGCATCTCCTGAGGGTGGATGGTTGTCACCTTGGCGCCCTGAAACGGGCTCGACAACCGGCATTCCGGAGTTGTCCACAGGTGAATCGATCAAAGAACGGGACGAGTTGAGCTCCGTGGATCCTGTGGGGGTTCCTACACCAGATTGACCAGCAAGCCGGCTCGTGTGGCAAGCATGGCGATACCGACGCGATTGGCTACTCCGACCTTGCCGGGCGGAAGCGGTCGACTGATCCGTAGGTAGAGCGGCTTTTCGACGAAGGCTGGCAGGCTCACGACATCACCCTGCTCACCACTGGTCTGCGTCACCCGGTGCAGATTGAGCGCCAGTAAGGTGCTGGTTTCTCAGGTTATTGGGAGGCTGTCGGCTCTAGCGACGATGTCTTTTTGCAGCCGCGTCCTAGGCTTCAAAGGGCTGGAACGGCGTGCCGTGGTCGTGTGCGTCAACGAAGACGGCAGCCGACCCCATGCCCGCGAGCGGTTCCATGTGGGGATGTCGCGAGCTACCGATCATGTGATCGTCGTCGCCGACCCCGATGTCATCGTTCGCATCGGCAATACCGATCTACTCGATCGATTGCGTAACGGTTCTGGCGCAGGCTGATGTTGGCCGCACATCCATCCTGCCGCACCGTTCGCATCGCCCAAGGCGGGCGTATGTTGCCGGTCGGATCAATCCAAAGGGGTGAACTGAATCTGACCGTTCACCGCAGTGGCGCTGACCCTTCGACTTGCTACGTCGACCAGCTTGCTGAGGAACTCGCGTTCGATGCTCCGCTGCAGGTGCCGGGCGCCGTAGCTCTCGTCGTAGCCGTTGCAGGCGATCAACTGGGGCACGCTTTCGTCCCATTCGATCGCCCAGCCCGCCGTCGCCAATCGAGCGTTGACGGCCGCCAACTCCACTTGGGCGATCTCCTCGATGGCCGACATGGGGAGCGCCTCGAACACGATGATCTCGTCCATGCGGTTGAGTAGTTCGGGTGACATGTGCTCGCGAACGACGGCCATGAGACGCTCTTTGTCTGCGATCGAGTTCTGGGTTGCGCCGAATCCGACCGCCTTCGACTTCGCCTCGGTGATTCCCAAGTTGGAGGTCATCACGATCACGGCTTGAGAGAAGTCGGCGGTGGCGCCGCGGCCGTCGGTGAGCCTTCCGGCGTCGAATACCTGAAGGAACAGGTTCCATACCCTTGGATGGGCTTTCTCAATCTCGTCCAGTAGCACCACGCAGTGCGGCTGCTGAATCACTTTCGTGGTCAGCCAACTTTCCGGTTCGGTCGAACCGACATAGCCAGGAGCGGGTCCCGCGATTCGAGAGATCGACCAGTCGTGGACATATTCGCTCATGTCCAACCGGATCAATCGATCAGCCCCGCCGAACTCATGGACGGCGAGTTCGCGCGCCAATTGGGTCTTGCCGACGCCAGTCGGACCCACGAAAAGGAAGACGCCGTTGGGTCGCTCCGGACGCAGATCAAGCTTGTCTCGGGTGAGCGCCATCCGATGGGCGACCCGTGTTATCGCATCAGCTTGACCGCGAACGTTCTGAGCGAGGAGCTTGGCCAGGTCGGCCGACTGCTGCCCGACCAGAGGTCGGTTGGTTGCTTCGCCAAGATGGCTGACCTCCACGTGCACTGCATTGGCTACCAGCGCGCGGGCGCAGGCTAGATCCAGTCGTGCCAGCGCCAGACCGGGGTGAGCCATGTCGTCGGAGGCGACGGCGGGGGCCAAGGCGGCTTCGATTGCGGCTTCGCTGATTGTGAGATCGCGTCCGTCGAGAAGAGAAGGTAGTGAGGCGTCAACGATCTCGCGCAGCACACTCGGTTCGTACTCGTTGATCGAGAGCGGCACGATGGCGTTGTCCAGCGCTTGCGAGATCACGCCGATACGGGCGGAGTAATGGCTGTCTAGCACCACCATGATGCGCACATAGTCGTGGTATCGGGCAGTCAGCAGCACGTCGAGCAACTGCCGGTCAGGGCCGTCTGAGCCCAAAGCGGCGATCACATCAAGATCATCGATCGCAATGACGGTGGGAATCGTGATGTCGTCCAGCAGCATCTCCACGGTCGAGCGCGGATTGGCGATGATCGTGTCAGGGCCAAGCCGCCAGACCGTGATCGGCTCTGCAAGCTGCGCCAGGTGGCCGGCGACCATCCCCAAGGCGATGCTGCGTCCGACCCCGGGTTTTCCCACCAGTGCAGGAATCACTGGACGAGTGCGCAGTAGATGGGCGGACGCCTCCGCAGCCTCCCAGCGTCGACCTAAGGGCCCACCGAAGGGTTCAACCCTCTGCAGGACGCGAGCGGCACGCGAAGAAATCCTCGGATCAGCCGTCTCGCTCTCCGACGCTTTGGACTTGGATGTGCCTCTCCCGGCCGGTTCGGTAGCTCCAAGTGCGCCATCCGCTCTCGCGGCGGATTCCTCGCGTGCAGCCGCTTCGTCGGGAGTGGGGGAGCCGCGTGTTACCGATGCGAGATCGGCCCGAAGGCGCGCATGGATGGTCTCCACAACGGAAGTTAGGTCGTCCGATGCCTGCAATGTCGAAGTGAGTTCCTCCTCCGTGCCGCAGAACCTGCCTTCAGATAGCAGCAACTTCACATCGCGCAGTCCGTCTTTGCCGAACGCTGCGTTGAACTCATCCGCCCAACGAAGTGCGATCACCAGTGCAGCGTGGGTCAGGGTCGGCTGATCACCACCCCAGCGCTTCACCTCGGATCGGGCGAGATCCAGGATGGATTCTGCAGTGTCCAATGGCTTCAATCTTCGTGGAAGCGGGAACCGCCGAACTGCGCCTGGAGTGTTTCGTCGAGATCGTTGGCAGCACGAAGCATCCACGCGACGGCGAGTTCAAGCTCCATCGGATCGAGGTAGTCGCCAACGAGGCGGTGGCTGAGGAACAGATCGACCTGGCCGTTCTCTTGTTCAAAAAGAGAGAAGTGACCAAGCAAGAAGTCATCAGTGTGGAACGCGACCCATGTCTCAAGCTCGGGGGTCAACCGAACACCAGTGAGGACAAGAAGCTCCAACTTAACGAGGGTCGGATCGAGCTCATTCTCTCCTGTGCTGACTACCTTGACGAAGATTCGCGCTGATTGATAGCGGAGCGTATAAGAGTCATCACGATAGAGTTCAACGGGGCCGAAGAGGTCGGTCAGATAGCGGGCCACCTTGGTTTTCACCGCTTCTGTGTTGGACATCATTGCTCCTTATCTGAACGGTGGGGGGTGGGCACGACCAAGTGCTGATCACAATTCATGGAAGCGCTCCCCGCCGAACCGCTTCTGCAGGGTGTCGTCAAGATCGTCGGCGGTTCCCAGTACCGCCGTCGAGGTGTAGCCGATTTCGGCCTCATCGAGATAATCGCCGAGCAGGATGTGCTCGAGTAGAACTGTCAAAGTCCCGTCGGACGCCTCGCGTAGCGCGAGATGTCCGAAGATGTAATCGTCGCTATGGAATGCAATGTACTTGTACAGTTCCTGGGACCGCGGCACCCCCATCAGCATGTAGGCGTGGATCTTGACGAATACTGGTGCGTCGGCATCACTCTGGTGGACCGAGAAGAATGCTCGTGTCGAGCCTCGTCGCACTGAGTAGTCGCCATCGCCGTCGACCTCGACGCGATTGAAGATCGACGTGAGGTATTTTCGGAGCTTCGCGTCAGTCGCTTCCAGGCTTCCCATGGTTCTCCTTCGGTTCTGTGCCACGACCGGGTACTACCGCCTTGTTGGAAGCTGGCTCCGGACGGTGGAGGCTCACTTCCAGTATGGAGAATAGCGATCATCGCCTGATGAGAAAACGGTGATCTCATGATGAAGTTGACAATTTTGCTCGGTTGGCGATAAACGCCATGTCGACCGTGTGGGCGCAGCGGGTTCGAAGCCATTGGGCGCGCCCATTCGCCGTTCGATCGCATCGAGACTCGTCCTCACGGGCGAGTCAGCAGGGGGAACCTGGACACCGATCGAAGAGTGCTTCTGGTGGGTGCAGGATCTCAAACCACCGCCTAAGGCAAAGTAGGCGAGGATGGCCAGCAATTCATCACTCTCGGGCGCTTTGAAAACGAAAATCGCCCTTGGGGCACTCTGCTGGGGGTCTGTATGAGGGTCCAGTCTGTCAGATATCTTGAGATTGCACTGTCGGTCGTCCGCAACTGTCGCTAAATTGCGGTCTACTTGCACCGATTGGTGGTGCATTAGGGGTGATGGTGCTAGGGATGCTGGAGCTCAAGGCGCACCTACTGGCGCGCGGAGTTTCTCTGACAAGCAGTGCCGTGAGTGTTTTGTCCGCGGGCGGCGCTCGGCCTATTTCGATCCACGAGTACGCCACCACTGGTGGCGTAACCATCCGCATCGGGTCCCTGTACATCAATGCCCCTTTCGACGACATGTCACTGGGGGAGCCCGAAGCGCTCTTGGATACTGCCGGAGACAGCGGTAACTTCGTCCTGATGTGGCGTGGGCACCGGGTTTCTTGCGACGTGTTGCCCTTGCCTGGCTACCTTTCCCTTCGCAACTCTCGAGGGGACGCCGTAATAGGCACCACGATGTCCCACGGCGACCGGGTTCGGATTTCACCATTGCAGGGCTGCGTCTACGACTGCGGCTTCTGTGACTTGCCGCAGAAGCGCTACTACCGCCATCACATAGAGGAACTATTGGCAAGTATCGAGGTTGCGAAGGCCGACACAGCGCTGCCGCCGCGGCACTTGGTGATCAGCGGAGGTACGCCGGGTCCTGCTCATGCCGAGTGGTTCGATTCGATGGTCATGACCGTGGCCGCTTCGTGCGGCCTACCGACCGACGTGATGATGAGCCCGCGTGGGAGCCATCTGGACTATCTGAGGCGGTTCGTCGACGCAGGAGTCATCGGGTTCTCATTCAACTTGGAGGTCGTGGATGAACGTACTGCGGCCGAGATCATGCCGAGGAAGGCCACGAGTTCCTCGCCGCATTTCGACACAACTGTGAGGGCTGCGGTCGATCTCCTTGGTGCGGGCACGGGGGCTGTGCGGTCATTGGTGATCGTCGGTCTGGAGGAACCGGCGATGACATTGAAGGCGGTTGAGCGCATCGCGCGCCTGGGAGCTGATCCCGTGCTTAGTCCCTTCCGTCCCGCCGTGGGTACGCCTCTGGCCGACAAGCAGCCGCCGACGGAGTCACTGCTGATCGAAACGTATGAGGCGGCGCACGCAATCGCCATGACTCACGGAGTGCAACTCGGGCCTCGGTGCAACCCCTGCCAGCACAACACTCTCACTCTGCCTGATGACGTCATGGAGCGTGTCGCATGAAGAAATGTCGAAGTGTCCCGCCGATACGCGAAGTCGCGCTCGGCGATGGAGGCATTGTGGTCGACTCGATCAGCGCCAGGCTAAAAAAGCGGATCCACTGGTCCTCAGGTGCTATTGAGTTGCCTGTAGGTCTCTCGCCCGGCGGCATCACGCTTTGTGCGGCGCGCGCCAGCGAGTGGAACACCGACGTCTTGGTGGAACTTGACGATGGCCAGCCGGTGGAACTGTGGCGACTCAGCCCGCAACGGCTCCGCGTGCGCCTTGCCGAGGAATTGAAGCAGGCCCCGCGTCCGACGACAGCGGTGGAGGTTACTCACCAGGGCTTTCGCTATCGCGCCAATGGCCAGCTCTTGGTCGACATCGTGGTGACCGAAAGCCCTTTCGGAGCGCAGTGGACGACCAGTTACATCTCGAACTACGAGTATGACTTCTTCATCTCCTACAAGAGCAACCGACGCGAGAAGGCGGAGAGGCTGGCGGACGCGCTCGGCAAACACGGACACCGCGTTTGGATTGACCGGGAACAGCTCTTTGGGAACTATCGCGAGGAGATCATCTCAGCGGTGCGAACCTCAGAGGTGTTCATTATCTTGTGGAGTGAGGGCTCCAATTCTTCGCGCGACGATGATTGGGGCCGCGGCCCGGACATGTGTCAAGCGACGGAGATTCATGCGATCAGGCGTGAGCGTGACCAACGCGGCGATCACTGCATCCTGATCTGGCACCTTGACGGTGCTAAGCCGGGCAAAGATGTCACCGATAATTGCAGCCAGATCGTGCGAGCCGAGGACCGTGGCCTCGAAGAATACGCTGATCGCGCTCACGCGTGGCTCCTTGAGAAGCGACGCAAGGGATGCTCATGAATCGTGCCGCCCTGCTGAAGTCGGTCCGCAAGCGCTTGAGTGGACGCCCCCTAGTCTGGTTCGGTACTCGTGGTGATGATCTGGGCGCTGTAGCGGACCTTCCCAACCTCTCGCACTCTTTTTCGATCATCTCAGAGTTCGATGCCCGTCCTGATGTGTACGGTCTCGCGCTGGAACAGATCAGTGGGATCCGCGTCGATCTCGACACTTACGACATCGACGACGACCCCTTTCTCGAGCCCATCCAGGAATTTCGACATCACCTACTCGCCGCTACCCGGCGGGAATGCGCCGTCTTCACCTACCGTCCCTCGATGTTCCTCTCTGCGATCACCTTCGCCCGAAGTAACTCGGTGGAGTACCTGGGAATGTTCAAAGATCACCAAGCGGCGTTCGAGCACAAGCCGTGGGTCGAATCCGCAGTAGCCCAAAACCAGATCCCGTGCATCGAATGGGATTACATCTCTGACGAAGACAAGGACGTGGTCGCTCGACACCTTGCTCGTAGTCCGGTGGTGGTTCGGCGCAGCCGAACCAGCGGTGGAGTCGGTCTGAGCAAAGTAACCCATGCCAGTGAACTCGACGAGTCGTGGCCGCGGGAACGCGAGGCATTCGTGAGCGTGGCCCGATTCGTCGACGATGCTGTGCCTGTCAATGTTGGCGCGGTAGTGTGGGACGACGGGGTGACTGTTCACCATCCGTCAATTCAACTAATCGGAGTACCCGAACTCACTGAGCGAAGCTTCGGATACTGCGGCAACGATTTCGGCGGCATGCGCGATATTGACGGTCGTGTCATCGATCAGATCGATACCGCGACCGGTCGAATCGGTGAGTGGATGCGCAGCCTGGGTTATCGGGGCGCCTTTGGGGTCGACTTCCTGGTCTCCAATGGTGTGGCGCTTTTCACAGAAGTGAACCCTCGGTTTCAGGGGTCGACCCGACTCTCGTCGTGGATGTCACGAGAGGCCGGAGAGAGCTGTTTGATGCTGGAGCACATTGCGGCGCTGTTGCATCTGCCATCCCCGCTGCGGCGGCCGCTCAGAGATCAGGTGAGCGAATGCACGGATATGTCGCAAGTCGTGATGCACAACGGTCCTACCAGAACTCGGGGCATCGACGGCGTCCAGATCGCTGCCTCACTGGCCAGAGTGGACGGCTACGACCATGCCGACGTGCTAATTCCGCCGAACTTGTACGCGGCACCGAGTTCCGCAGTTGTGCGAGTCACCCTACGTCGGCGCGTGACTCGCACCGGCCATGAAGTCGTCGACGACCTGCGGCGAGCGTTGATCAACTGGCAATCAGAATCTCGAACCGGGCAGGAGGCCCTCAGATGAGTCCAACTCGCTTCCGTGATCCCATCAAGCGGATCGAAAAAAGCACTGGGATTCACCAGCACAAGCGGGAGTTCTTGGGGCGGTTTAGCTTGGTCGATGTTGTGCGCCACCGGGTCGGCGCACCAGCGCGGCCCGGCTCGATTTCGCCGTGGAAGCAACAGCCATGGCTCACCCCCATCCTCGGTTCGGGCCCCATCGGGCTGCCGCTGGATTTCCTCGAGATCGCGGGTCGGATCCCTCGAGCGATGAGCTCGGTTCTCGCCGCTGGCGACGTCTTCGAATGGCATCGCGGCGTCGGCGAGGACGAACTCATCTGGGTCGAGGACTTCACTCGTCAGCTGGTCAAGCAGCGATGCGGACCCGAGCAGGACGTCGCCGCGGAGACCGACGCGGTCACGCTAACCGACGAGGAACTGCAGGCAAGGCTCACGGGATTGCCGGCTCACTTGCTGCTCGTCGCTGCCCAGGCGACCCGCACCTTTCATCGGATGAGTCTCGATGTGTGTCGGCCCTTCAGTCGTTGGGGCGCCGAGTCCGTCCGAATGCCTAAATCGCATCCACGCATGCAGGCGCTGTGGGATGAGTACATCGGAGTCTTGGACAACGCCGTCGACGCGGCAGTGGCATCCCTGGACCAGGAGCAGTACGGTCCGTCGCCATTGGGGCCCGCGGCCGGGGCGATCACGCATCTCATCAGCCAGCTTCGTAGTGGCGTGTTGGCAGGCGACCCAGAGATCACTTTGATGCACCTTCATCAGGTGACCGAGGCTGCCTGGTTCATCATCGTGGATCGAGTGTCCAGCGACGCCTATCCCGGGTGGACCGATCTTCTAATGCGGCTGTTGCTCGAGGATGAGGAGGGTGTTCGTCACGGCCACAATCGGCCACGGTCCAACCTCATTGAGGAACTCGCTATAAGCGTGAAGAAGATCATGCGGCCTGCTGCATTGGCGGCCTGGACCAACCGGCTCAACACCGCTGAATCCCAGGAGAACCACGACTTCTACAACTCCGTAGCTGATGCGCTTTGGGCGGAGCAAGAAGTGCGAGAAACCTGGTTCACCCGGGGCGGAGGACGAGACTTCGCCGGTGATCTTCCCCAAGTCATCGCCTTTGTGACGTCTTTCGACGTTGAGGTGGAAGCCGCACTGTGGCGGCGCGCTCCCCTGGGCGGCGGGACCTTCGCTGTCGTACTCCCTGCCTATGCAGTTCCGGACGACGAACAAGAGGAAGAGGGCGATTTCGTATGGCTGGAAGGCAGCATCTCGGTGCCCCCGCTGGCTCGGCGGCAGTCAGATGCGCCGACCGAACAACTCTTCGATGACGCTCTGCTTAAGCCGGTCAACTGGCGGGTCGTGACCAGTGCAACAAACCCACAATCGACGCGGTATCCGGTGGTGGTGCGTTTGGCGGGTTGCCCGCTCATTAGCCTCCCGGATCTGCAGCGTCCTGAGGCGGTCGGTCTGAAATCCGACCTTGCTGCGCTGGGCCTGCGAAATGCGTGCAAACTCATTCACGCGGTAACAGTCGACGAGTTCCTCGCGATTCGACAGACTGAAGCCGACTGGGTGTGGAGCACCAGCGAGGCGATGAGCAGCAAACACGCCACGCGTGCGTTGCCTGCTGCGTTCATCACTACCACCCAAAACACGGCAGAACGCTACTGGGCGATCCTCGGAGTGCCGTTCCGGGATCCGGCGATTCGGCTGCGGCTGCTTTCCGTGTTGGTTCGCCCTTCGGAATCCGGCGCGTCGGCGCCGCTGCCCGTCTCTCCGATGCCAGCTGACGGGTCCATCGACACCGTCGATGGTGATGATCGGCCCCTGGCCTCAGCTTCACGTCAGGCAGCTCCGCCACCTACGCCGAATGCGGTGCGACCTCGATTGGCTCCTCCGAAATCGACAGCGACCGATGAACTCGATTCCGCGCAGGGTCAAGTCTCTGACGTCGTGGTGGATGACGCGTCTGGCAAACGCTCGTATCACCGGCATGGAGTCGCCATCAACACCCGGGTCGATGATGAGGAGACACAGCTACTCACGGCCCTCGGATTCGAGGTCGTCAGGGATCGCTGTGAGAACTTCACCTCGGACCTCGAACATTATGCGGAGTGGCTTCAGCAGTTGGCGAAGAATATCCAAACTCAGGCATCCGAAGAGACGGGGCGGCGATGACTACTACGGGATGGCCTACGCCGAATGTCTGGCTGGAAGCCCTGCAACGCTTGGAGTCACGCCGATCTCCATGGCCTGGTCCGCGGCCACTGCGCGAATCCGATGGTGAAGCGGCATTGTTGATCGGTCGTGATGACGACGTGAACGAAATGCTACGGCTGCTCAAGGTCTCGCGTTTCATTCACCTTACCGGCCGCTCCGGAGTCGGGAAGAGTTCACTTCTCGCAGCGGGGATCATCCCCCAGCTTCGTCGACTGGGCTACACGGTGGCAGCCTGCCGTGACTGGAATCGTTTCGCGGACCGTGCAGATGACGATTTCGACCTGGTGCTGGCAGACGCGCTGCATGAAAGCTTGCCCGCTGATCAGCAGGCCCGGTTTGCCTCGGGTAGCGACTTGTACTGGGATCTGAGTGATCTCCAGGGCACGGGAGTCATCATCCTTGATCAGTTCGAGGAGTTCATTCGCAAGGAGCCGGACAAACGCGAGGCCGCCCTGGACTTTCTCATGAACCTCCACGTCGGCACCTCGGTGACAATCGTGCTGTCGTATCGGTCAGAGTACGTGGATCATTTCGAGGTGCTCAACACAGATCACCGAGTGAGTAGGCAGAAGAGCTTTCGGCTGGGCCCGATCGGAGTTGAGGCCGGAAAGGCGCTTATCGAGACCCCACGCCGCCCTGCAGATGCAGGACCTCATTGGATGTGGGAGGAAGAGATCGTCCCTGAGGCAGCGCAGGCGATCCACAATCTGTGGAGCGATGCGTGTGGAGCGCGCACCCTGGATCACGTGGCGATCGGGCCGCTTCACTTGCAGGGCCTGCTTTATGTGCTGGCCAGCGAAGCGGACCCAGAACGAATAACGGTGGCGCAGTTCAACAACTTCGTAGCCGACGCCAACGAGCAGGACAGGCACACATCCGACCAAATCATGGCCTATGCGCTGGAGCGCTCGGCATCCACCCGGTTGAGACGGGCACGCCAGGCGGGTCTCCAGGAATCGGTGGGGATGGATGAATTCCTGCTTCGTGGAGTGTCGACGCTCCTCACCAGAGCCGTGCCGATGCTCTCCAGCGGTGGCTTCAAAGTCGAGCAACTGACTTCTGACCTTGCCGAACGCAGCCTGCAAGAAGAGGCAAGCGTGGCGCTGGAACAGCTGGAAGTGCGCGAGATTGATGATGAAGATCCCATCCACTCCTTGATCGAGGCAGTACTTGCGGTTCTGACCAAGGGAGCTTTCAATGACCAACCCGGCGACGAGTCGGCCCTGATCGCCGCCGACCGCGCCGCGATCGTGGCCGCGGCCGAAGCGTCCCTCAACTGGGGAGCTCCGACGTGGGATTGCTTGCTCAACGAGCGTGACTCTGACCGACACACGACGGCTGGTCCGATGATGGGGCTATCGGCCGTCGCGATGCTCATCGAGCAGTTGAGAAGGTTCGCTTGGGCGCTCGTCTGGCTCTACCACCTGAATCTCGCACGCATAACCACCTCTGTTCAGGGGCAGGCGCGAGTGACCCTGGTACATGATGGCTTCGGTCAGGCGCTGGAGCGATGGTCCGATACTCAGCAGGAGCGCGACGGGACCTGGGCTTTGTACGCGCTCGCCACGCCCGAGGGCGAGAGTCATCGCTGGGGAACCCCGAGGGGCTCGATGGATGTATCGCAGAAGGCGCTTCGACTGGAGGCACACTTCCAGCGGGACATCTCGGGAGATCTCGCCACCGGCGAATTCGCGGTGCACGCCAATCTGGGTTTGCGCGGCAATGCGATCCTGTTCGCCCGGTTTGAGCACGTGGTGTTCGTGAACTGCGACCTGCGGGGCACTCTGTTCCAAGCGTGTACGTTCAACGGTGTCACCTTCTTGAACTGTCGCCTCGACGGCACCTTGTTCTCCGACTGCACCATTGAGGGCGGAGTACTCGATCGAACAGCCGAGGTGGTTCCGATCGAGGCCTTAGATGATGAACCCACTGCACCGTTTGCCATCCTGCGCAATCCGCCTCAGTACATCGTCAATGCCGAAGAGGCAGGACGCCTGGCGCTACTCATGACGCGTTATCGCGGACGGGGTAGCGACGGCGGCATGCTGCTCGCGCAGCCGCCTGGCAACCCGGCCGTACCCACCGCGAACGAATCAGATGGGCGCCCACTCGCCCCTGCTGTGGACGGATTGATGATTCAGGGGAGCCGGGTTTCCGCGCTCACCTTCCGTGCCACGCATTGGAGCGGCGGAAGGATGGTCTTCCGGCGGGTTCGTGGCTCCGGAGTTGAGATCGCGGGTCTTTCCGGCACTCCCGAAGTGGATTTTCATCGCAGTATCATTCGCAACGTCACTTTCGGTCAGCTGGATGGTGCCACGAGCTCGTTGCGGGTTCGAGTTCAGGACTGCGTGGCCGCTCAATGGTGGGTAGCTACCGGCTTCGCAGGGAGCCTCACGGCTTGGCGAACTCAAATTGCCCAAATCTGGATCGAGCCCGATGAGGACTTCACTCCGGTTCTGGATGCCTCTTGTGATGTGTGTGGTGTCGTGGCCGACCTGGAGGTACGGGGGAGTTCCCTTGGTGCGATGGATGCTGCGAGAGATCTGCCAGTTACCGACTCGACCGCGCTGGAGCAGTTCGAGTTGTCGGCCCGATCCATGGACTATCGGCGAGTCGCTGAGCCGCTGAACCGAGATTCTCTGGGTGACTGAGCCGTTGGGCGTGGGGGAACCTTGTCGCCGCTGGGCCAAACTGCATGGGTGGCAGGTAGCCTGAGCCCAGCAGCAACGTCTGGTGGTGACCGCCCAATGAATCAGATCTCTGAGCCCAGTGCGCTGACGCATGCCCGCGCCTGGCAAACTGCCAGCGGGCTGGTGACTGAATGGCCGCATCTGGTGATCAGTTGGGCCGACTGGTACGAAGGCCCCGCCCACCTGGTCGTGCAGTCTGAATTCGGCGGGCCGATCCTGCACTTCGACACCGACGACGGCCCGCTGTTGGAGTCCCCGGCCACCGAACTGCAACTGGCCTGGGAAGACCTGCACCACACCAACTTCCGGCGTCTTTCCGATGCCGAATGGGCCGGCCTGTGGGGCGAACCCGAACCCGACCAGGTCACCGCAAAAGCCGCCATCTACACCACCATCGCCAGTCTGCTCGGCACCGAAGGCCCCACCCAGTGGACGGCGCGTCCGGCGAAGATGGTCTTCACCACCGACGATCCCGTTGCCGATCCGGACGCCGTCTTCGCCCTGCTCGGCGGCTTCCCCTCCCTGATGAGCACCGTGCAGTGGTACGCCTCCCAGCTGCGCGTCGGCCTGCGCCGCTCACCGCTGGCCCAAGACCTCGGCTGGCACGAACCGCTGTGGCTACTCGCCGAAAACTCCCGACCGGTCGCCGTCCTCGACGAAGCCGGACGGGTCCACCTGCCGCGGGTCTACTCCAGCGACGACAACTTCGCCGATCTGCTCGAACTGGTTGCCGACGACGCCGACTGGGTAGCCGGCGGACTCTCCTTCGACCTGTTGGAAGCCATCGGCAAACTCGACGGTGACCTGGACGCCCTAGCCGGATTGATCCGGCCCGGCGCCCGACACGCCCTGGGTCCACGCCGCTCCTGGAACCCCACCGATCCGTCCAAGGAGCGTCCCGAACCGCGGCGCGCACAAGACCTCTGAACCATCGGTCCGGCTCTGCGATGTGGACATCGCGCCGAACCCGGGCCGAACCGCGAGTACGGTGAGGGGCCGCAATTCAGTGCCGAATCCAAGGAGTTGTCGTGAGCCAACGCGCGTCCGCACCGCCCGCCCCGAAAGAACGTGAGGAGTGGACCGGACAGATCGGCTTCCTGCTGGCGGCCATCGGCTCGGCCGTCGGCCTGGGCAACATTTGGCGTTTCCCCGGCGTGGCCTACGAAAACGGTGGCGGGGCGTTCATGATCCCCTACCTGGTGGCCATCCTCACCGCAGGCATCCCCATCTTGTTCCTCGACTACGCCATCGGGCACCGCTTCCGTGGCTCCGCCCCACTGTCATTGCGGCGCCTCACCGGCACCGTCGCCGGCGAAGCACTGGGCTGGTTCCAAGTGGCGGTCAGCTTCATCATCGCCATCTACTACACCGCGGTGATCGCCTGGGCACTGAGCTACTTCGTGTTCTCCTTCACCATCGCCTGGGGTGACGATCCGGCCGGATTCTTCGTCGGCGAATACCTCCAGGTGGGCGATCCCACCCTCACCGGCGGCTTTGTGCCCGGCGTCCTGATTCCCATGGCCGTCGTGTGGGCCCTGGTGCTCGTCGTGCTGGCCGGCGGCATCGCCAAGGGCGTGCAGCGGGTCAACCTGATCGCCATGCCGCTGTTGGTGGTCGGCTTCCTGATCCTGGTGGTGCGCTCCCTCTTCCTGGACGGCGCCCTGGACGGCTTGAACGCCCTGTTCACCCCGCATTGGGCGGCATTGACAGACCCAGCGGTGTGGATCGCCGCCTACAGTCAGGTGTTCTTCTCGCTGTCGATCACCTTCGGCATCATGATCACCTACGCCTCCTACCGCAAGAAGCGCTCCAACCTGACCTCACCGGGCCTGGTGGTGGCCTTCGCAAACTCCTCTTTCGAACTGCTGGCCGGTATCGGCGTCTTCGCCGCCCTGGGCTTCCTGGCGCACAGCCAAGCCACCACCGTGGGCGAACTCGAAGGTCTCACCGGACCGATCCTCAGCTTCGTCACCTTCCCGCTGATCATCAGCCACATGCCCGGCGGGGCCTTCTTCGGGGCGCTGTTCTTCGGCTCGCTGGTGATCGCCGGCTTCACCTCCCAGGTTTCGATCCTGCAGGTGGTCTCCTCAGCCTTCCAGGACAAGTTCGGCTGGAACCCCCGCCAGGCCGTCGCACGCATCGGCATCCCGATGGCCGTGCTCTCGCTGCTGCTGTTCGCCACCACCTCCGGCCTCAACGCCTTGGATGTGGTCGACAACTGGGCCAACAACATTGGTGTGGTCGCCTCGGCGGTACTGATGACCGTGCTGGTGTTCTGGGTGCTGCGTTCCGGCGAGATGTTGCGCGGCCACCTCAACGCCGTATCGACCATCAAAGTCGGACGCTGGTGGCTGTGGCTCACCGGATTGCTGGCCCCCATCGTGCTGGGTTACATCCTCATCACCCGCATCATCGCGCTGATCACCGACGGCTACGGCGGCTACCCGCTGTGGTACCTGCTCACCCTCGGCTGGGGAGCGGTGCTGGCCATGATCGTGTTCGCCGCCGGCTTCAGCGCGGTGCGCTGGCCGCACAACCCTGACGACTTCAGCCCCTGGCCCGCCGTCAGTGACCTGCCCCTGAAAGGAGCCCAGCGATGACCCCGTCGGCACTGATTCTGATGGTCGTCTCCATCCTCATCCTGTGGGGTGGCCTGATCGCTGCGATCGTGGCGCTGCGGCTGCGTCCCGAAGTGGACGTCTACCCGCCCGGCGGTGAGGGCACCGAACACACCGACGCCATCATCGAGCACGACACCTGAGTCGAGTCGAACCGCTGCGGTCTCCGTCGATGCGCTTGCACGGGGACGCTGGGTGCCCGCCGGGCACCTGAGTACCCGGCAGGCGCCAACTGCTGCCGACGCGTCGTGTTAGCCCAAGCTGAGTCGAACCTCGCCACCGCTGGGGTCGGCCTTGGCCAGCACCGACCACGGTGCCCGGAACACCCGGCCCGGGCTCGCCGGCCAGGCCAGCTTCGTCGAGCCGATCACCTGACCATCCTGGGTGGCAACCAGTCGGGGCAGAGCGCGATACTCATCGACCCACATCAACAGCTTGCCCCGCGACGGCGCTGCTGCCCCCGGACGCAGCAGCGATGGTGCCACCCACCGAATCGGGCCGGTCGCCACAATCGGAACACCCGCCGCTGAACTGGTATCCCCGCCGAGGTAGCTCAACACGCTTGCCGCAACATGCGCGCCATCCAATGCCGCAATATCGGCGGTGTCGACCGGATGCACCACATTGCCGGCAGCGAAGACCCCCTCGCGCATCGTGCGCAACGTCGAATCCACCCGCGGACCCAAGGTCTTCTCGTCCAACTCGATCCCGGCAGCACGGGCCAGCTCATGGTCAGGGATCCAGTCGCCGGTGAACACCACCGTGTCGCACTCGATGAGACGACGCGCGCCGGTCTGCTCGTTGAGCACCTCGACACCGCTGACCCGCCCCCGGCCGACCACGCGAGTGACCCGCGACGAGGTGAGCACCGACGTGGCGAACATCACCCGACCCGGTCCGGAGAACACCGCATAGGCGTCCGGCTTGGGATAGTGGGTGACCATCGCCACCGTACGCACACCCGCTTGACGCAGCGTCATCGCCGCCGACCAGGACACCAGCTCTGCGCCCACGACCACCGCGCGGCTCCCCACCGGCAATCGCTCCAGATGCACCTGCTGCTGCAACTCGGCGGTGGTGAACACCCCCGCGGCGCGGTCCCCGGGCACCCAGCGGGCCGACCGGGGGCGCTCCCGGGCACCCGTGGCCAGAATGATCGCCTCACCACGAACCTGGCGACGCCCCTGCGGAGTGGTCACCTCCAAGGTCGATTCATCGGCCCAGCCGGTCACCATCGCGTTGGTTTGGATGCGGGCGCCGGCATTCGCCGCGGTATGCACCAACCGTTGGGCATAGCCCGGCCCGGTGAGGAAGCGCCCCAAATCACGAATTCCATAGCCGGGATGATCGCAGTGCCGCGGCACGCCACCGGCCACGGACTCCCGATCCAGCACCAGCACCTCGCCGGGCAGTTGCGGCGCCAACTCGGTCGCGGCACGTAGGCCCGAAGGGCCAGCGCCCACGATCACCACACGGGCTGATACGGACTTCATCGGCGGGCCTCAGCTTTCGTGTCATCTGCGGCTTGATTCAGCAGTGCGGTGAGGTGGGCTCCGCAGAAGAAGCCCTGACAGCGCCCGTTGTGAGCCCGGGTGCGGCGGCGAAGACCGCCCAAGTCGGTAGCCGGAATCTCTGCGGTCAGCGCATCACGGATCTCCCCGGCGCTGACCCGCTCACAGAAACACACCACCGTGCCGTAGGCCGGATCGGCGGCGATCTTGTCGGCATCGGCATAGGGACGCAGCTGGTATTCCCCGATCGGCGGCACCGTCGGAGTCGGAGGCAACCCCGTGCGTTCGGCCAGCTCCAGCCCGGCGTCGTCCAGCAACTCCACGACATACTCCGCCACCGCCATGCTCGAGGTCAGTCCGGTGGAACGAATGCAGCCGGCCACCAAGTAGCGCGTAGCCGCGTCGGCCTGGATCACATAGTCGCTCTGATCATGGGCGGCGCGCAGCCCGGCATAGGCAGCCGTGACCTCTTCGTTGAGCAGCGACGGCATGAGCACTTCGCCCTTGCTGCGCAGGAACGCAAAACCGGCCTCGGTGGTCGACGTGTCGGAGCGATCAGTCATGTCTTCGGCGGTGGGGCCGAGCATCACATTGCCGTAGATGGTCGGCGAAATCAGCACCCCCTTGCCGAGTTTGCTGGGAACCGGCAGCAGAATCACCGGCGCCTTGGGGGCGGCCAGCTTGTCGAAGACCAACAACTCGCCCCGTCTTGGATGCAGCTCGAAACGCTCAAAGCCGAACAGGGCCTCGATCTTGTCGCCGCCCAGACCGGCAGCATTCACCACCCACCGCGTCTGAATGGTCCCCGAGTTGGTGGTCAGGATCGTGTAGTCGGATTCGATGATCGCGGTGCGCACCTCGGTGTTCAGCCGAAGTTCGGCGCCGCGCTGCACTGCCTCGGTCGCGAAGGCCAACGTGGTCGACCACGGACAGATGATCGACTCGCCGGGGACCACCAGACCGCCCAAGGCGCCCGCACCCAACTCCGGCGCGGTGGCATAGACCTGCTCGGCACTCACGATTTCGGTATGCGGGTAGCCGTTCTTCTCCGCCTTCGCCTGCAGGGTCGGCAACGAATCGAGTTGCTCCTGATCCCAAGCAACCAAGAGCGCCGAAGTGTTCTGCAGCGGAATCGCCGCCTGCGCGCAGTAGTCACGCAGCAGCTCGTAGCCCCGATGCACCAGCCGAGACTCCATCGTGCCAGGGATGGCATCGAAGCCGGTGTGCAGAATCGCGGTGTTGGCCTTGGAGGTACCGTCACCGATGTCATTGCGCGCGTCGACCAACAGCACCTTCAGCTCGAAGCCTGCCAGCGCGCGTGCGATCGCCGAGCCGACCACCCCAGCGCCAATCACGGTGACGTCATAGATCGTGCTCATGCCTGACCCGCTTTCAGTGAGAGCTCTACCGCTGAGCGCCAGCGCTGCCGGAACTGGGCGGCCCGATCAGACGACCAGGCCGGTTCGTAGCTGGTGGCCGGCTGCCAGCTCACCACGGCCTGCGACAGCGACAACTCCGGATTCAGCCCCTTCCGCAACAAGGCGACCGCCCCCAACGGGGTGGCGTGGCTGGATGGATACACATCAATGGGTAAGCCGGTGAGGTTGGCAACCGCCTGCATGAAGGCCACCGAGCGAGTCAGGCCGCCGTCCACGCGCAGCCGGGTCAGTGGCGCGCCCAGATCGGCCGCGACCAGATCAGACAGCTCCGCGACCTGCGCAGCTAGGCCTTGGATCATGGCGGTCACCAGATGCTCCCGGGTAGTGCCCAGGCTCAGGCCGGTGAAACTGGCGGTGGCATCCGAGCGCCACCACGGCGCCGCCAACCCGGCCAATGCCGGGACGCACAAGGCGCCACCCGCATCGTCGACGGCCAGCAGATCCAAATCGGTGGCACTGGAGATCACACCCAGCTCCTGCAACCAGCGCACCGCCGACGCCGCGGTGTACACCTGGCCGTCAGAGCAGTAGCTGAGCTGGTCGTCGACCTTCCAGGCGATGCACGACACCAGGCCCCCGCGAGAGCGGGTGGCCTGCTGGCCCAGATTGGTCAGGAAGAACGCGCCGGTTCCGAAGGTGCACTTCGCTTCGCCGGGATTCAGACAGTCTTCGGCCAGCAGTGCAGCTTGCTGATCCACCACCAGACCACCGACCGGAACTTCGGCGCCGAACTCGGTGGTGGTGCCGATGATCTCGTCATTGGCGGCGATTCGGGGTTGGCCGGCCAGGTCTATGCCGAACAGCTCGGCCAGTTCGGGGTCGTAGTCGCCGGTGTCCAGTGAGGTGATCAGCGAACGGCTGGCGGTGGCGGCGTCGGTGACGAACTCGCCGGTCAGTTTGTGCAGCAGCCAGGTATCGCTGGTGGTCACCACGCCTTCGGTGGTGGCATGGCGGCGCAGCCAGCTCAGCTTCGGTGCCGTGAAATACGGGTCGAGAACCAGACCGGTCCGCTCGGCGATCAGCTCGGCGTGGTCGGCGAGTTCATCGCACACCGACGCCGCTCGGCTGTCCTGCCACACGATCAGGGGTGAGATGGGCGTGCCCGTGTGCGGGTCCCACGCCAGGACGGTCTCACCCTGATTGGTCAACGCCACGGCACTGATCGGGGTGCCCGCCTGTGAGAGTGCTTGCCGGCAGGCGGTGAGCACCGACTCCCACAGTTGCTCAGGGTCTTGTTCGACGATGCCGCCGGCGCGGTAGTCCGGTCGGATCGGGACTTCGGCCAACCCCAAAATGTGGTCGGCGTCGTCGATGACAACCGCCTTGGTGCCGGAGGTGCCCTGGTCAATCGCCAGGATCGGGTTCATGATGCGTCCCTCCTTGGGAGCTTCAGGTCACTGCTCAGCGTAGGAACCTGTGGATCTGAGAGGAGGCGGCCGGCTTCGGACGCCTCGCTGCTGGTTCGGTGGGGTGGGGGAGCGAGTCGGTGGGCCGACGCCGTGTCGAGACGGCCCACCGACGCTGATCTCACAGGTGTTCTGCGTCCAAACCCGGCTCCTTGGTGAGCTGGGCCTTGCGGGTCTTCCACACCACCGCGAACACGATGGCACCCAACACCAGCGAGCCCAAGGCGTAGTACTGGGCGACGCGGAAGTCCGGCGGGAAGATGAAGATCGACAACTCCACCAGCAGCCAGATGCTGGCACCGATCACCACGGGCTTCTCCCAGATGCCGAGCTGGAAATCGTCGGCCTGCAAGGTGTAGCTGCGGCGGGTTGCAATGAACAACACCACCGTGGCTGCATACAAGATGGCCGGCATCAGGGTGCCGGCACCCAGCAAGGCGGCCAGCGCGTCCGGAGTGGCGATGAAGAACAACACGATGGCAATGGAGCTGCCGCCGGCCAGAACCGTCGCCCACAGCGGACCGCCGGTGGGACGGGGCACCTTCGCGAAGGTCTCGGCGAACGGAATCCGTCCGTCGCGGGCCATCGCGTGGATCAGGCGACTGTTGGAGGTCATGATCACCAGCCCGCAAGCGAAGATGGCCACACACACCACGGCCAGCATGATCGTGGCCAAGACCGGCCCCACGGTGGCTTCGATGATGGCGGCCACCGGCGAGGAACTGGCCGTGATCGTCGCAACCTGATCGCCGATACCAGCAGAGATGACCATCAAGAACAGCATCCCGACCACACCGGAGATCAGGATCGCCCGCACCATCGACCGCGGCACGACCTGCTTGGGATTGTGGGTCTCCTCAGTGAGGTTCGCCGCCGACTCCCAACCGACCAGGGTGTAGGCGCCCAACAGCGCCGACAGCATGAACGGGCCCAGCCAGGCGAAGTATCCGTCGCTGGGGACGATGCCGGTGGAACCCAGATTGCTCCAGTCACCCTTACCGCCGAAGAAGATGGCGACAGCGATGAGCACGGTCAGGCCGATCATGGCCACCATCTCGGCGCCCACCGCCAAGTTGTTGATCTTGGTCAGGATCGGGGTCGACCAGATGATCAGGCCGGCCTGCAGAGCCATCACCACAGCAGTGGTGAGCGCACCACCCAGCGGGGTGTACTCCCAGCCGAGGAGTGGGAACAAGGCCACCTGCGAGAAGCCGTAGTCGACGGCGACGGTGACGATGGCCAAGAAGGCGAACGACACCCAGCCGAACCACCAGCCCAAGACCGGATTGGCGAGCCGACTGGCCCACTGATAGCTGTATCCCGACAGGGGAATGCGGCTAGCAAGCATTCCGTAGACCAGGGCGACCAGCACGGTTCCTACCGTGGCGATCGGCCAGGTCCAGATCCCAGCCGGACCAGATGATGCCAAGACCACGCCATAGGTGGAGAATAGGCCGGTGGTGATCGAGATGAACGAGAACGCCACGGCAAACGACTCGAACTTGCCTAGCGTCCGCTTGAACTGAGGTTGATAGCCGGCATTGGCGACATGTTGGTCGGCAGCGTCAGGCTCTGGTTGTTGAAGTCTGGCAGTATCAGACATGGAGATTGCTCCTTTTCCTTGGTCGGGGCTTTTCCACGGTCGGGTGGCGTTGTCAGACGTCACCCGGCTCTTTTTTTGAAGGGATCCTGCTGCGGGCAGGTCATTCGGTGATGATGCGACCTCCTCCAGTGGTGATGGCTTGGTGGAGGGGTGGCGACGGTCTGCGTTCGCTGATCAGACCGTCGATTTCGGGCCAGTCGCACACCCGGTACGGTGCAACCACTCCGAACTTGCTGGAATCGGCCAACACATAGCGGCTGCGCGCTCGGGCCAGCATCTGCAGCCGGGTGGCAACTTCATCGAGGTGGTAGTCGGTCAAGCCCGCCTCGGCGTCCACCCCACCGGAACTGACGAAGGCGATATCGGCGTTGAGCGAGGCGAAGAACGCCGCCGACTGGGCGTTGGAGCACGACAAGTCACCGCCGCGCACTCGGCCCCCGGAGACCAGCACCTCGATGGTGCTGCGTCCGGCCAGCTCGCCAGCGACCAACAGCGAAGAGGTGGCCACTACGCCGTGGAAATCCGGAGCCAGTGCGCGCGCGACCTGCACCGCGGTGGTTCCGATATCCAAGAAGATGGTTTGACCGGGGCGGACCAGTCGAACCGCGAGCGCGGCGATGGTGTCTTTGGCCGTCTGGTTCATGGTTCGACGATCTTCAAAGATCGGTTCGGTCGAGATGGACGCTGCGGCGGCCGCGCCGCCGCGCACCCGATGCAGCGCGTGCTTGCTGTGCAGCGAGTTGATGTCGCGGCGAATGGTCTCCACCGAGACATTCAGTTCGTCGGCCAGATCCTCGGTGCTGGCGATGCGACGCACGGCCAGCAACTCCAGGATCCGGGAGCGCCGCTCAGTAGCCAACATGACCGAAGTTGCCCGAGTTTGTGGAGTTCTGACTGAACATGCCGGAATGCTAACGGCTGGGACCGGCCTTGGGAATAGGTGCTCAGGGTCGAAACCGGATTGTCACATCCGTGCAGGCTCCCGCCAGCGGTCAGCGGGTCTCGCGATGGGCCGAATTGCTCAGCGGGCTCAACCCACCAGTTCAGCGCGCTCGGCGAAGGCATCAGCCAACGCCTGGCGGACCAGCTCAATGCGGACATCGCCGGCCGAGGCGGTGCGGAAGGCGGCAAAGATCTCCCGGGACGGATCGCCAGGCAGCGGCAGCAGCCGCACCGCATCGGTTTCACCCTCACCCCAGGTGAGATCGGGCAGCATGCCGGCGGCATGCCCGGCTGCGATGAGCTTCACCTGGGTACCCAGGTCGGCAGCCGAATAGCGAACATCGGGCTCGAATCCTGCGGCCCGACACTGCTGGATGCTCCACTGCCGCACCGCCGTGCCATCAGGCTCGAAGGCCCAGGCGGCAGTGGCCAGATCGGCGAGGGCTTGGGCGGCGGAATCGGCAGGCACCACCAGTCGAATCGGATCGTGGCCGATTAGGGAATGGGTGGCATCAGGCTGCCGCGGGCGGGTGTGGCCCGGATACTGCTCGGCGATCACCACATCGAAGCCGCGCGCCGACAACTCAAGCAGTGCACCTTCGGGGGGCATCTCGGCGGCCTCCACCCGCAGCGTTGGTGCCCGCTCGGCGAGCAGCGAAATGGTGCGCGGCACCAAATTCTGCGCTGCGGTCTGCATCGCGGCGATCCGCACCGGAGCCAGTCGGGACTGCAGGGACGCCAACTCGGCGCGGGCTTGCTCATCGAGCTGCAGCGCCCGAGCGGCATGGGCGACCAGTGCCTGGCCGTGGGCGGTCAGCCGTACTCGGCGTCCCTCTGGTTCCAGCAGTGGAACCCCGGCCTCCTTCTCCAACTGATCCAGCTGCTGCGACACCGTGGACGGGCTGTAGGCCAAGGCCTCGGCGACCGCGGCCAAAGTGCCTCGCAGTGACAGTTCGTGCAGCAGGCGCAGTCGACGAAGTTCGAACATTGCCACCCCTCAATGCTTCGATGTATTCGAACAATATCTATCCTAAATCCTCGCTTGTGTCGAGCACTTTGGTGGGCGCACACTGAGAAGAAGCCAGCAGGCAGCACTGTCCCGTGCCCCGAGCCGAAGGGATCCCGACATGACGGTCGTCGACAAGCACCTCACCCACCTCGACGAGGACCGTGACGCCTTGGCCCAGCAGGCCATCGCGCAAGTCCGCACCTGGCTGGAGCAGGCCCGCAACGAGCCCAGCGATCGGGCCGCGACCCGGCTGGCCAAGCTGCTGCGCGACGAATCCGGGCTGGCCTTCACCGTCGGCTTCGTCGACCGAGTGATCCGTCCAGAGGATTACACCGTCGCCGCGCGCAACCTGCGCGAGCTGTCGGCCGACGCCCCCGGCTTCCTCGGACTCGGCTGGAAGCTGCTGGTCAAGCTCGGCGGCTTCTTCGCGCCCCTGCTTCCCGGCATCGTGGTGCCCATCACCCGTGCGGTGCTGCGCCAGATGGTCGGCCACCTGTTGATCGACGCCACCGAAGCCAAACTCGGCAAGGCCATCGCCCACGCCCGTGTCGACGACAGCCTGCACCTCAACGTCAACCTGCTCGGCGAAGCCATCCTGGGCCGCGACGAGGCCGCCCGCCGCATGGCCGGCACCATGACTCTGCTGAAGCGACCCGATGTCGACTACGTCTCCATCAAGGTCTCCGCCACCGTCGCCCCGCACACCCCGTGGGCCTTCGACGAAGCAGTCGCCGATGCTGTCGAGTCGCTGCGTCCGATGTTTCTGGAGGGTGCTGCCAGCGGCACCTTCATCAACCTCGACATGGAGGAATACAAAGACCTCGACCTCACCATCGCGGTCTTCACCACCTTGCTGAACGAGCCTGAACTGAAGGACTACTCCGCAGGCATCGTGCTGCAGGCCTACCTGCCCGACGCGCTCAGCGCCATGATCCAGCTGCAGGAATGGGCCGCAGCCCGGATTGCCGACGGGGGAGCCCCCATCAAAGTCCGTGTGGTCAAAGGCGCCAACCTGCCCATGGAGATCGTCGAGCACGAAAGCCGCGACTGGCCGCTGGTCACCTGGCCCACCAAGGAAGCCACCGACGCCTCCTACAAGGCCGTATTGGACTACGCGTTGCGTCCGGAGCATGTGAAAGCGGTGCGCATCGGTGCCGCCGGTCACAACCTGTTCGACGTCGCCTACCACTGGACGCTGGCCAACGCCCGCGGTGTGGCCGACTCCCTCGATATCGAGATGTTGCTCGGTATGGCGCCGCAGCAGCAGGCCGCCGTCCGCAAGACCGTCGGCTCGGTGCTGCTCTACACCCCGGTGGTTCACCCCGAAGAGTTCGACGTCGCCATCGCCTACCTGATTCGGCGACTCGAAGAGGGCGCCTCGCACGAGAACTTCATGTCGGCAGTCTTCGACCTCGACGCCGATCCGGCACTGTTCGACCGTGAACGCGACCGCTTCTTGGCCTCCCTGGCCAGCGTTCCCACCGAAGTGCCCGGCCCGAACCGCACCCAGGATCGTTCAGCGGCGGTGGAACCGTGGCCCGGCGGCTTCGCCAATACCGCCGACAGCGACCCGGCGCTCCCGGCGAACCGCGCCTGGGCCGACCAGATCCGCGCCAGGATGAAGGACTCCACTCTGGGAGCTGATCTGTCAGAGAAGTCCTGGCTGACCACCCCCGCCGACGTGGACGCCGCCATCGCGCGCGCCGGGCAGGCGGCCAAGACCTGGGGTGGCCTGACCGGAGCCCAGCGCGCCGAGATCCTGCACCGGGCCGGCGACGAGCTCGAACGGCGTCGCGCCGAGCTGCTCGAGATCATGGGCCACGAATGCGGCAAGGTGCTCGAGCAATCCGATCCTGAGGTTTCCGAGGCGGTCGACTTCGCGCATTACTACGCCGAGAGCGCAGCAGCCCTGGACAGCGTCGTCGGTGCCACCGCCAAGCCGGTGGGACTGACTGTGGTCACTCCGCCCTGGAACTTCCCGGTCGCAATCCCGTCGGGGTCCACGCTGGCAGCGCTGGCTGCCGGATCTCCGGTGATCTTCAAGCCTGCCCGTCAAGCCGCCCGCTGCGGCGCGGTGATCGCCGAGGCGCTGTGGGCCGCCGGCGTCCCCACCGAGGTGCTGCAGTACGTGCGCATGGATGGCAGCACGGGCAAACACCTGATCTCCAACCCGGCCGTGGAGCGGCTGGTGTTGACCGGCTCCTACGAGACTGCCGAGCTGTTCCGCGGCTTCCGACCTGACCTGGGCCTGTTGGCCGAGACCAGCGGCAAGAATGCCATCATCGTCACCCCGAGCGCCGATCTTGATCTGGCCGCCAAGGACGTCGCCTACTCCGCCTTCGGACACGCCGGACAGAAATGCTCAGCGGCCTCCTTGGTGGTGCTGGTCGGTTCGGTGGCCACCTCCAAACGGTTCCGCCGCCAGTTGCTGGACGCCGTGGCGTCCTACGACGTCGGGCAGCCCTGGGAGGGCGCCAGCCGCATCGGGCCGCTGATCGGCCCGGCCGACGGCAAGCTGTTGCGCGCCTTGACCAGCCTGGAGCCGGGTCAGTCCTGGGCTCTGGAGCCCCAGAAACTCGACGAGGACGGCGCGCTGTGGCGTCCCGGTATTCGTGACGGTGTGAAGCCCGGCTCGGAATACCACCAGGTGGAGTACTTCGGACCGGTGCTGGGCATCATGACCGCCGACAGCCTTGCCGAAGCCGTGCGCATCGTGAATGCCGTCGATTACGGCCTGACCTCGGGTCTGCACTCCCTGGATGAGGCCGAGATCCAGCAGTGGCTGGCGACCATCCAGGCCGGCAACCTGTACGTCAACCGAGGTATCACCGGCGCGATCGTGCAGCGGCAGCCCTTCGGCGGCTGGAAGGCGTCCTCGGTGGGCGCCGGTGCCAAGGCCGGCGGCCCGAACTACCTGGTCGGGTTGACCAACTGGGTCGACGCGCCGCTGCTGGGAATGACCGGTGGCGACGCGGTCTCCACTGCCGCCCGCGAGGTGGCGCTGGCCCTCGGCGTGCCCGAGGACGAGCGTGACTGGTTGGCCGGCGCGTTGGGAACCGACGAGGGGGCCTGGGCGGCCGAGTTCGGCGTGGTGCGCGATGTCACCGGGCTGGTGACCGAACAGAACGCCTTCCGGTACCAGGCGGTGCCGGTGACGATCCGCTTTGAGCAGGCCCGTCTCGTGGACTTGATCCGCGTGGTTGCCGCCGGTATCCGTGCCGGATCGCCGATCACGCTGAGCGCTGCCTCCGAACTGCCGGCTGCCGTTGTCGCCTGGCTCCTCGACGCCGGCGCGTCCTACTTCGTCGACGATGCGCCGTCCTGGGCCAAGCGGGTGCAGGTTATGGCCAGTCGGGATGGTCGGATTCGGTTGCTTGGTGGTGATGCCACCGCAGTGGCTGAGGCCGCCAGCGGCTCGGTGCGGCTGGCGATCTACGCCGGCCCGGTGCTCACTGCCGGCCGGGTAGAGCTGCTCACCTTCGTTCGCGAGCAGGCCGTTTCGGTCACTGCGCATCGCTTCGGCACACCGATCCGGCGCGACATCCCGATGTTGGAGCCGTCGCCTAGCTGAGATTGGCCAGAATCTCGATGCAGAGTGCCTCACCGACGCCGAAATCGTCGTGTTGACGCATTCTGCATTCAGATTTCTGCCAGCCAGCTGCTGCGACCTACGATCAGCCGATGCTGATCCCGACCAAGCGGCCGATCCAGTAGGTGACTCCCATGGCCACGAAGCCGCCCAGCACGTTGCGGATCATGGCCCGCGGAACCGGCGTTCCGCCTGCCCGGGCGCTCAGATAGCCGGTTAGAGCCAAGGCGAGCAGCACTCCGATGGCCGTGACCGGAATCTTGATGTCGGCCGGTGCCAGCAGAATCGCGGCCAGGGGCAGCGCCGATCCCACGGTGAAGGCGATGGCCGAGGAGATCGCGGCCACCGTCGGGCTGGTCAGCTCGTTCGGATCGATCCCCAGCTCGGTCTCGGCGTGTGCGGCCAACGCGTCGTGCTCATGCAACTGGGTGGCGACTTCCAGGGCGAGTTCGGGGGTGAGCCCCTTCTCCTCGTACAGACCGGCGAGTTCGGCGAGTTCCTCCTCGGGCATTTCCTCCAGCTCGCGGCGTTCCTTTTCCAGCAACGCCATTTCGCTGTCACGCTGGGCGCTCACCGACACGTATTCGCCCACGGCCATCGACAGGGCGCCGGCGGTCAAGCCGGCAACGCCGGCGACCAGGATCGGCGCGAAGTCGGGAGTGGCGCCCGCGACACCGATGACGATGCCCGCCGTGGAGACGATGCCGTCGTTGGCGCCCAACACTGCCGCCCGCAGACTGTTCAGACGATGGGCATGCGATCCTGCTTGGGCTTCGGCCGTCTGGAATGCGACAGGGTCGCCCTGGGCCAAAGACTGGTCCTTTTTCACGAATACTCCCGGGGTTCAACGAGCTTGCCTGAGCCTAACGCCTCGCTCGATGTTGTCAGGCCGTCGCCACGTGATCGACGAAAAGGCCCGGCCACGCCAGCACGTCACCAGGGGAGGCGGCCACCACCAGACGGCTGGAACTGATCGTGCGATGAAGCAATTCGGCGGTGCGCAGAGGATGCGACGGATCCTGCACCCACGCCAGAATCAGGGTGGGTATCGACACCTCGGCGATGGACTGCAATGCCGGAAGATTCGACGCCGCCGCGCCCCGCAGCACGGTTGGCAGCAGGTCCTCAGCGACTGCCGGCCGCGAATGCGGCGTTCCGGCCAACGCAGGCGGGTCCGGAATGTTGTCCGAGGCCGATACGAACGCGTCGATGCCGTCACGTTGCACCAGCTCGGCGTTGGCCAAGTAGTCCACGGATTTCGCCCGGCGGGTCTCCCAGGCGGTCGGCGGCAGCACCAGGGTGAGGCTGGCGAATCGACCCGGGTCGCGCAGCGCGGCGTGCAGCAAGGTTCCGGTGCCCATCGAGGTGCCCACAGCGTGCACCGACTCACCGGGCGCCAACTCATCCAGAATCTGCAACAGATCACCGGCCAAAGCCGGCCAGGTGTAGCTGGACGGATCGTTATCGCCGCTGGATTCGCCATGGCCGCGGGCGTCGTAGCGCAGCACCCGATTGTGATGCAATGCCTGCCCCAGATTCAGACCCATGGCGGCGTCCCGAGCCCGGCACGAGGTCAGCCCGTGCAACTGCACGGCCAACGGCCCATCCTGTCCAGCAATGTCGTAGTCGATACGGGCGCCACCGACGTCCAGGCCAGGCACAGGATCCTCCGAAAGTGCTCGATCTCGTAACAATGCGTTCGCATCTGCTGTCTAGGGTAAGGCGGCATGCGGCTGACGAACGTCACACAGATGGCGCTCCCACCAGGCAGACTGCTTAGTTTTGCGGTGAGCTCGGTCGGTGATCCCGGTGATGAACTCGTCGTGTCGTTCGACCAAGGACGCCACGCCGGCCTCGGACAGCGCCCCGGATCATGGATGGCGGTGGCGGCCCGGCTCCCGGAAGGCACCTCCCTGGATGGCCTGGCGCAGGCCTGGCGGGCGGTGCAACGCCGCCACGGCAGCCTGCATACCGGCTTCCGCCAGGACCTTGACGGTCTTCATCTCAACGACATCACTCTCACTGACGGGGAGTGGGTCGAGCACCCCCTCGAGCCCGACCAGGACCCGCGAGTCGTGCTGCGCGAACTCTTCGACGCGGCCTGTGCCCCCTTCCAGCAGCCGTCCCACCGGCTCGCGGTGGTGCTTCCCGAACCTGACGGCGTCGATCAGCGTCCGCTGCTGATCCTGGGAGCCGATCACTGCCACGTGGACATGTGGTCTTTTCTGGTGATCCTGCGTGATCTGAACAGCGGACTGGCTGATGCCGCCGCCGGACGCCGGCCCTGCGCAGACCTGCCGCCGGCGGCTAGCTTCGCCGAGCACAGCGCTCTGCTGGCCGCCAAACCGCCGGCGCCGGCGCACATACACCAGCGCTGGCGAGAGATTCTGGCAGCCGAAGGGGGAGTGATGCCCACCTTCCCGCTGCCCCTCGGTGATCTCACCGACGCACCCGACCCGGTTGTCGAAGTCCGCGACTTGGTCGACGCCGACGGCATCGCGGCGTTGGCCGCCCAGGCGCACGCCCGCGGCGTGCGGCTGCTGCCGTTGGCGGTGTCGGTGATGACTGAAGTGACTGCCGAACTGGCCGGAGCGCCGCTGCGGGCAGTGCTCCCGGTCCACAGCCGCGACGAGGATCGCTGGCGCAACTCCGTCGGGTGGTACATCACCAACGCCGTGTTGGAGTCCGCCGACGCTGATCCGACGGCCTGCCGACAGGCGGTTCGGGAGGCCATCGCGTTGGGTTCCTACCCGCTGGCGCCCATCGTGGCGCCCTACGGCGGGATGCCGGTCGCTCCGGGTATGTTCGCCATCTCCTGGCTGGACACGCGTCGGCTTCCGGAGCTGGGATTCGACGCCGAAGTGCAGTATGTGTCGGCGGTGGTGCGTGACGACGGGGTCATGGTGTGGTTCATCGCCGCTGACGCCGGGCTGCACCTGCGCGCCCGCTACCCCGACACCGAAGAGGCCCGACGCAATGTCGGGGGCTGGCTGGATGCGGTGGCGGTTCGGCTGAGTGAACGTGCTAAGCAGTGATCCCCTGGTCAGTGCCGTGGTTTTCCGATCAGTGAGGTACCGTCGATAGCCGTAAGAGGGGTGGAACCGAAGTGAGACGAGCATGGTTGCGCGCCGCCATTGTGCCGGTGGCGCTGCTACTGAGTGCTTGCGCTACCCAAAGTCCGGTGTCTTCTCCGACGCCGGAACCGCTGTCGCCGACGCCGTCGGTCACGACGGCCTCCGAAACCGCTCTGACCGGAAACGGCGATGTACCTGAGGTTCTGGATCCCGATCTGCTCGAGCATCTGCCGGTGACGGTGCACTCTCAGAGTGGCTACCAGCAGCACATCTTCGCCACCTGGCCGGAGTTCGGAAAGCCGAAGATCGACGCCGCGATTCGCGGCTACTACCTGTCCACCATCAAGCAGTTCGAACAGGACTATCCCCAGCCCGCCGATCCGGAAGCTCCGTCGCCGGAGCTGAATCTGGATTGGCATCTGCTGGCGGCCTCGCCATCGATGATCGGGATCGTGGCCGACGGCTATCAGTTCGCCGGGGCGGACGCCAGCGACCTGTGGCATTCGATGTGGTTCGACCCGAGCACCGACACGGTGTATCAACCCGCCGATTTGGTGAACAGCTACGCGGTCAGCACCGCGCTGGTCGGCCTGGAGCCCAGTCGGCGAACCATGGTGACCACACTCGACTTGTCGCCGCTGGGATCAAACCCCTACGGCGCTGCGACGCTGGTGGCCTTCACCGGCAACGGTGACCTCATCGTCGGATTCGACGAGTGCCAAGTCGCCGCCTGTGTCGAGGATCGGGTGACGATGACCATTCCGGCCACGACGGTGGCGCCGATGCTCACCGCGGCCGGGAAACGGGCACAGGCCGCCGAGATGGATCCGGTCGACCCGACTACCACCGCCTCGACGTCAGCCTCATCGCCCAGCCCGGTGCCGGTCGTGACGCCGCAGCCGACCGCCAAGAAGGTGAACTGCAAGAAACTCAAGTGTGTGGCGATCACCTTCGACGACGGCCCCGGCCCCTACACCAAGACACTGCTGAGCTATCTCAAGGCCGGCAATGTGCCAGCGACCTTCTTCATGCTCGGTCAGCAGGTCGACACCTACCCGCACACGGCCCTTGCCGTGGCCAAAGCCGGCCACGAAATCGGCGTTCATACCTGGAGCCACCGCGATCTGACCCGGCTCAGTCCGATTCAGATCGACAAGGAGATCACCTCCACTGTCGATATCATCCGCAACGAGACCGGTGTGACGCCGACGCTGCTGCGTCCGCCCTACGGTGCGGTGAACAGCACCGTGCGGAAAGAAGCGCGAAAGGCCGGATTGGCCGTGGTGTTGTGGAATGTCGACACCCTGGACTGGAAGACCCGAAGCACCCCGAAGACGGTGAAAGCCGCACTGCGTGATACCCGCCGGGGATCGATCATTCTGCTGCACGACATTCACAAGACCAGCGTGGCTGCGGTGCCCGACATCATCGCCGGACTGCAGGCCAAGGGCTACACCTTCGTCACGGTGACCGACCTGCTGGGTAACCCGCAGCCGGGCGTGATGTACCGCTACGGACGCTGATCCGTCGCGGATCGGCCTTCGCCGGGTCCCACCACATTCTCCACCGGCTCACCGGCAAGCAGATGCTCCAACTGGCGACGCAGCAGCGCCGCCACCCGCGGATAGGTTGCGGTGGTGTTGCCGCCCTGGTGGGCGGTAATGATCGTGTTGGGGGCGTGCCACAGCTCGTGGCCGGCCGGCAGTGGCTCAGGATCGGTGACGTCGAGGGCCGCTCGTAGGCGTCCGCTGCGCAGTTCGGCCAGGAGTGCGTCGGTGTCGATCACGAGGCCGCGAGCCACATTGACCAGCAGCGCCCCGTCCGGCAGTGCCGCCAGCGCTGGCGCATCCAGCAGGTGGTGAGTCTGTTCGGAGTAGGGCACCGTCACCACCACGATCTCGGCCGACGTCAACAGCTGCGGCAGTCCCACAATGCCGTGGACGCCGTCGCGGGCGCTGCGTCCGACCAGGGTGAGGTCGACTTCGAAGGGTCGCAGTCGGGCGGCCACCGCTTGGGCGACCGATCCGGCGCCGATCACCAGCACACGGCGATCAGCCAGCGAAACCAGTTCCGGGTTGTGCCAGCGCTCGGCCCGCTGGGCGTCGATCGCTTCGACCAATCCCCGCTGCGAAGCCAGTATCAGAGCCACGGCCAGCTCGGCGGTTCCGGCCGAATGGATGCCGCGCCCGTTGCACACCGTCGCCTGGGCGGGAATCAGCGGCAGTGCGTGCTCGAAACCGGCCGAGGGCAGCTGCACATAGCGAAGCCGCGGCAGCTCGTACAGGCGACGCCAGCGCTGCGGCTGAACCCAGTAGTGGCCGACTTGAACCAGGTCGACCCGCTCGGCCAGCTCCGCCGGCAGTGGGTCGAGAAGATCCCACACCACCAGCTCCACTCGGTGGTTGAAGTCGGCGAGCCGGTCGCGCAAGTCGGTGTCCGGCACGGTAACGGTGAGCATGACCAGAGTGTGCCAGCCCCATGGCCTGACCAACCACCTGAATACCTAGTGAGCGACCGGTCTGGTTCATAGGAAGCGAAAAGGAACCCCACAGATAACTGCTGATAGGGCTCCGCACCGTCCGCTTCATCAAGCCCCAATCGAAAGGGTCAGGGCCGTGAAGCGACCACAGACAAGAACCATCCGGCGACTGCTGGGCGGCATCGCCACAGCAGCCGTGCTGGGCTCCTCGATCGTCGGGTGTTCAGCCATGACCACCTCGGGCCCGTCGAGTTCTTCGTCGAGTTCCACCGCAGCAAGCTCGACCTCGATCGACGGGACCAGCAGCGGGAACTACACCGCCACCTTCGACGGCACCAGCGTCACCATCATGGCCGCCTATCTCATCGAAGGCACCAGCGTGACCATCGACTCCGGCACCTACCAAAGCCTCACCAGCGATCAGGTCGTCTTCTTGGTCGTCAACGGCGGAACCCTGAATATCACCGGCGCGACCATCAGCAAGTCCGGGGATGCCAGCGCCAGCAGCCAGCAGAACACTGGCGATGTCAGCGATGACTACAACTTCTACGGTTTGAACTCCGCCATCGTGGTCCTTGGCGACGGCAGCAGCGTCGCGGTCGCGGATTTGACCATCGACACCACCTCCGGGCGCATTCGGCTGCACTGGCCACCGACCCCGGCTCGGGCACCGTCACGGTGACCGGCACCAATGTGTTCAACACCTCCTCGGCAGTGACCGTGACCAACTTCGGCTTCAAGAGTTCCACGGCCACCGCGGTGGTAAACGCCGACGAGAACCGATGGGGCACCAGCGGCTCGAACGGTGCCACCGTGGCGATCACGGTGGTGGGGTCCCGTCTCACCGGGAAGGTCGCTGCGGGGGACAGGTCGTCGATCACGATGAAGCTGACCGACTCCTCGACTCTGAAGGGAGCCACCAGCGGGTCGGTGACAGTGACCGTCGATTCCAGTTCCACTCACACCAGCTAGCGGTACCGATCTTCAGCCTTGGCCAGGGTCTCCTGGTCAAGGCAGAAGTGCGGTCCGGCGCACCGGCGAACTGAGCGACGGTGCGGCTGGCCAGGCTCCTCCGCTGTGCGCGCCACGTCGGTGGAGGCGTGTTCCGGCGGATCCAGCGGCGCCGACGATAGAATTTTCGTGAGAGGGGCGGAAACTCGCAGGGCTAGGAGCTGCGGGGATCGCGTCAAGGAGCGTGCCCATGGCCGCTAGCGTTTTACGTCGGTACGATCGTGCTGCGGCTACCGCAATACGGGTAACACTAGGTCTTTTGGGCTTGATCGGCATGGTGAGTGGCCTGTTCATCCTTGCCTGGCCCGACCGCTCTGCCGTGGCTGTGGGTGCGGTACTGGCCGGATACGCCGGAGTGACCGGTTTGATCAACCTCGCGATGGGCGTCTTTGCCTCGCACATGAGGATATCCTCACGCATCGGCTATGGGGTCCTCGGTGGCGCCTTCGTTGCCGCTTCAGTGGCTGCCTTCATCAACCTCGGCCCGTTCATGCAAACCTGGGGTCCGATCGTGGGCATCCTCATCGGTGCGGTGTGGATCGTCAATGGGGTGATCATGATCGCCGTCCTCAACGACGTCTCGGTGAGGGTCTCCACAGTGCTCCATGGCGTGGTGAACATCGCTGCCGGTGTGCTGCTGATGACCGCACCCTTGCACGACGTCCAGGCGTTGGCCCTCCTTGCTGGAGGCATCCTGCTCACTCTGGGAGCGCTTCAGACGTGGCGTGCCTGGCGGTTTGCGCGACCGCCGATGACGGCGGCCAAGACTCAGCCGATCCGCGGGCTGGCAGCTCAGTAGTTTGGCGCACCACTGCCGCTTTTACCCACGCTGGCACCCTGGGCGTGGGAATCCGTCCGTTCTGTCCATAGCGGTTTACCCATTGCGGTGGGGGACCTAGGCTCGGTTCAGTACCCCTAGGAGGAACTCAGAGGAGGTCGACGATGACTGATTCGGTCAATGACTATGGCTTGGGAAGTCCCGAGTCACAGCCTGGTGAGACACCCACTCACGATTCGCAAGGCAATCCACTGTCCACGGGTTTGGGCACCCCGGACGATTTTGTGGAGCCTCAGCCCGATGAGGATCCCACTCAGCGAGGTTTGGGAGCGGCGAATACGCAAACCGGCGAGCCGGTTCCGGAGGAGCCGCAGCCACCTCAGCACGGACTGGAATAAGCCCGGCAACGCTGGTGGAGATGCAGCCGTCGAGGGCTGACGACCAGAATTGAACAATGGGGGGTGCCGACTTAGGTCGGCACCCCCCATTGCTGTGTCCTACAGTCCGGCGCGTTCGCGGCTGGCCTTCTCCTGAGCCTTGAACAGCCCAAAGCGCGGCAGGAACTTGTCCCAGTCGATGGCGTGCGCATCGATCTCGGGGCCGTCGATACAGGCGTGTTTGCGCACCAGCTTGTCGCCGACGGTGACCGGAACCATGCACGCCCCGCACATCCCGGTGGCGTCGACCATGATCGAGTTCAGGCTCGCCACGGTGTGCACTCCATAGCCGCGAGTCAGGTCGGCGACCGCGCGCATCATCAGCGGCGGGCCGATCGCCACGACCTCGGCGATGACACGCCCCTCCTCACCGGCCTGGTTGGCCTTGAGCATGTCCTCCAGGGGAGTGGTCACGAAGCCGGCCACGCCGAAGGAACCGTCGTTGGTGGCGTAGATCACGTCGAGCTGATCACCGAACTCGGCCTGTAGCTTGCCGACCCGCTCGTCCTCGCCGTCCCAGAACATCAGGTCCTTGCTGCGGAAACCCGAGATCAGCGTGACGTGGTTACCCAGCCGCAGATGCTCGCGCATGATCGGGTACACCGGCGGCAGGCCCAGACCGCCGGCAGTGAAGACCACCGTCTGGTTGCCCTCGTAGCGGTTCAACTCGCTGGGCTGACCCAGCGGGCCGGCGATCCCGGCGAACAACTCGCCCACGGTCATGGCGTTCATGGTCAGCGAGCTGGTGCCCATGCCCTGGATGACCAGGGTGATGGTGCCGGCCTCGGCGTCCCAATCGGCCAAGGTGAGCGGAATCAGTTCGCCCTTCTCGTCGGCCAACACGCGCACGAACTGTCCGGCCTGCGCAGTCTTGGCGACCATGGGTGCGCGGATCACGAACTCTTCAATGCCGTCGGACAGATGGATCTTTTCCAGGATCACGGGTGCCTCGGCGGCGGTATCGGTGTAGGTCAGCGCCTGGTCGACCCGGGCCCCGATCTCCGATGCGGGCATGTCGCCGATCGACGCCATGATCTCCTTGGCCGCCGACTGGCCGTCACCGGCCGCCCGGATCGCGGTCGAGCCGCCGCGAGCGGCATCGCCGCCGGTGTAGACACCGGGCAGCGTGGTCTCCTTCGATGCGGTGCTGACCTGATTGATGGTGCCCCATTTGCTGGTCTGCAGGCGCGGCTCGGAATCCTTGATGATCGGGTTGGCGTCATTACCCAGCGCCATGATCACCAGGTCGGCGTGGATGTTCTCGGTTTCGCCGGTGGCCACCGGACGGCGGCGTCCCGAATCGTCGGGCTCACCCAGTGCCATCTTTTCCACCACCGCGGTGGTGACGAAGTGGGAGCCGTCCTCGTCGAGGAACTCCACCGGAGAGCGCAACTCGGAGACCACGATGCCCTCTTCCAGGGCGTGTTCGAGTTCTTCTTCACGGGCCGGCATCTCGGCCTGGGTGCGACGGTAGACGATCGTTACCTTGCCGCCCAGGCGCTTGGAGGTACGTGCGGCGTCCATGGCGGTGTTGCCGCCGCCGATGATGAGGACTTCCTTGCCGGCGACTTCCGGTAGCGGCGTCTCGTGATCGGCGGTGTGGGCCTGCATCAGGTTCACCCGCGTCAGGAACTCGTTGGCGCTCATCACGTTCAGCAGATGCTCACCCGGCACGTTCAAGAAGCGGGGCAGGCCGGCGCCCGACCCCACGAAGACCTTCACGAAACCGGCTTCACGCAGTTGCTCGATGGTGGCGGTCTTGCCGACCACGAAGCTGGTGACGAAGCGTCCGCCCAGGGCCTTGATCTTGGCCACCACATCGTCGATGAGCTGGTTGGGCAGCCGGAACTCCGGAATGCCGTAGCGCAGCACGCCGCCGAGCTCGTGGAAGGCCTCGAAGACAGTGACCGGGAAGCCCTCGGCCGCCATCAGGTAGGCGGTGATCAGACCGGCCGGACCCGAACCCACCACCGCCACCGGCGGACGGGTGCGCTGCTGCCAGGGGTCGGTGCGTCCTTCGAAGCGGGCCTTGAGGTGCTCGGGCTCGGCGCGCTTCTCCCACTCAGGCAGGAACCACTCCAGCTGGCCGATGCTCATGGAGTGCTTGTGCACGCAGTGGGCCTGGCACTGCAGCTCCTGGGGGCACACCCGGCCGGTCACGTTCGGCAGCGGGTTGATCGACTCCAGGTGCTCCAGGGCTTCGCGGAAACGTCCGGTGCCCATCAGTTCGAACATCTTGGGGATGTCCACGCTCACCGGGCAGCCGCCGTCGGGTTCGGGGGAGTCCTTGGTGAGCACACCCAGCACACACGGGGTCTTGGCGCACTGCATATCGCGCAGCGCCTCCAGCCACACGATCAGTTCGATTTCGCGCAGGCTGTAGCCCAGATCCATGTAGCCCAGGTAGCCCTTATTGACGAGCTCGAAGTCAGCATTGCGATCCTCGGCCTCGCGAATGTAGGGGCCGACGCCGTTCAGGGAGGGCCACTTTTCGCTGGTACCGGCGAACATCGGGTAACGCTCGGACAATTGGGTATCGACAGCCTTCATGAAGCCGCGCTTGCGGGCCATGGGCAGATCCCACAACATCTCCTGCAGCGCCTGGCTGGACGCATCACCGCGCAACAGGGCCGTCCACAGTGCTTCGGTGAACTCCCGTGGGTATTCCGGCAGACGGAGGTTCTCAATGATTGCGGCCTGCTGGTCTTCGCTGAACGGGGCGCCGTCGGCTGCTGGGCTGAGCAGCCACTCGATCACGATCGGGGCGCCCACAGGCGCAGTATCGGTGGACACGTAGTTTCCTCCCATGGCTGTGATGGCCGTACCTCCGCCGCCACGGCTGGTGGGCTGGGTCCATCTTGCTGACCAATCTATTGTCGCTCGTCAGGAAGAGTTTTGGGAAACCTTCGGACACATAGTGGCGTTGGGAGTGCCGACTATGGCGAATGCCTCGACGACAGGGGGCAGCGCCGGAAGGCCTCGAGATGTTCCGGCCCTCGGATGGGCACCCGAGGGAGAAGCGGGCGATGCTCGGCTATCGATCCCAAATCACGACGTATTCCTTCTCCGGAGCGGAGGCAGAGAGACACTCGGCGATTCCGGGAGCGCTCGGCTCGTCCGGGGTGATGTCCCAATAGGCAGCGGGCAGATTGCGGATCTCCTCGCCGATGTGGACGATGCCGTACCCGGCCATCTCAACGCCGGTCCCGTCGGGGAGCGCCGCTGATCCGGGTGGGGCCATGAGGATCTCTGTGTGCAGGGTGAAACAGCCCGCATCGTTGACCCCCAGAACTCCGCCGGCCAGCGCATCGGTGCGAAAGTCGCTTGTTGGGTTTTTCGACCAGGTCAACAAAGTTGGCATTGGGCCGGTCGCTGGCGGTGCCGACGGGGATACCGCCGGAATCGAGGAGCATCCGGCGAGCGCTGTCACAGCGACCAGTGACCCGAAGGCCCATCGCAGCATTCTCATTGCTGCAACACCGTGGCGTCGAGGAAGTCCGTGGCAGCACCAATTCGCGTGAACAAGCTCATGCCGGCTCCGCCTCCTGAGTGAATGCCGATTGCCGTCGTGCCGAGGAACCATGGCCCACCGCTATCGCCTGGCTGGTCGATTTGGGTGACAGTCGAGTCCAGGTTGCAGGCAACGCTCCAGTCTGCGTAGTCGACGCAGAAGTTGGTCGATTCGATCGTTGAACAGCTGTAGCCCGTCGTTCTTCCCCAATGGCGCGCAGTCTGACCAACCACGGGATTCACGACTGCTTCCACCGCACGGTCGTCGCTGCTGGCGGTTCCTGTCGCCCTGAACTGCTTCGTGATGGAAATGTCAGGGAACTTCCGGTGGAACTGAAGATCGGTACGACCACTCTTACTGTTGCGTGCCGCTGTCACGTATTGAATGACCCCCAGCGAACTCTGATATCGAAGTCCGTTTCGACAGTGTTGGGCCGTGAGTATCCCGCGCTCGCCGTTTCGGTCGACCGCGAATCCGGCGGTGCACTCGGCCACGTTGTCGTCTGCCCTGTTGAGGTCTCTGCCACCACGAATCGCTTCAGAGGTCGAAATGGGGTCGGAGCTTTCTTGGAACTGCACCGTGACGGGCAGCTCTCCATCGGCGAACTTGCCGGCTACGGCGTTCAGCGCCTGATGCGTGATCGTCATCGATTCCGCGGGAATCCCGCCACTGTTTTGCGGTTGTTCTCGCGTGTAGGCAACCTTGATCGCCAGGCCTTTGTCTACGACTCCGGCGCTGGCTGACTGGATTCCGTCCTGGGATCCCAGGGCCGCAACGAGAGCCTCGACCTGCAGGTCCAGTTCGCTCTCATTCGCCGGGGCGCCGACGAGGACGTCAAAATCGGTGGGTAGCTGTTCGAGTTGCCGCTGAACTGCATCGCCTGGGTGATCTGTGAAGACGATCCATGGGGTCGGGTCTTCGGCAGAGCCGAGCCCGGCTTGAACAAAAACACCCGGATTGGATGCACGTACCAAGGCAACGAGCTGCGTGAAGGCGTCCACGCCGCGATGGATCTGTTTCAGCGTGGAGAGGCTCGTTCCCGTTGACTTAGCGGCAGTCGCTAGGTCGGTCAATTGAGCGTCGCTGAACACGGAGTTTTGTCATTTGTGCGTGAGTGCACTCGCGTTGTCGTCAGCTCTTCCATCGTTCGCACACTGGGGGAATCGGGGTCTACCACGACTTCCGCTCGTGCGCTGCCGCCTGCAGCGGAGGCGGCGAGGCCGACCGCAATCGTGGCGGTGACGGCGAGTACTCGCCAACGATTTCTTTGCACATGGGTCTCCATTTTCCGTCCGTGGGGTTACAAAAGACAGGTTAGGAATATCCGCTCAGGGAGGGCAGTGTTCCACTGTGGTATTCACGGCGTGTTCACGTGCCGTTCGTGGGGGCACGTCAGGTAGTCGATAGGGAAGGCCGTGCCGAATGGAACGAGTCTGGTTGGCTCCTCGACGGCGGATCCTCGATGCCGGGGGATCCGTTCTACGTCGCTCCCTGTGGAGCGGATGACGGGAATCGAACCCGCATGACCAGCTTGGAAGGCTGGGGCTCTACCATTGAGCTACATCCGCAGGCGCTCCGGCGAGCGCGCAGATAAGACTAACCGAACCGGCCCCCACACACTCAATCCGCCCCCAGACAACCCCCAACCCCTCACCTCGCTACACGTACTTCACGTTGCTACAGGTGCAGAGGTAGCAACGTGAAGTACGTGTAGCGAGGTGGATGGGGTCGGTGTGACCTTCGGGAACGAGGTCGCTAGGATTGGCGGGTCTGCCTTCTTCCAATCAGGAGCCTATTTTGTCCAGCACCGTCGAGAAGCTCGGTCCGTCCCGGGTCAAGCTCACCGTAGAGATCCCGTTCGCCGACCTGCAGCCGCATCTGGAGAAGGCCTACGCCGACATCGCCTCCCAGGTGAGCATCCCCGGTTTCCGCAAGGGCAAGGTGCCGCCGCTGGTGATCGATCAGCGCTTCGGACGTGGCGCGGTGCTGCAGGAAGCGTTGAACTCCGCGCTGCCGGGTGCCTATGAGGCTGCAGTCAACGAGGCCGAGGTCGTGCCGCTGGGTGATCCGCAGATCGAGGTCACCAAACTGGAGGACGGCGAGGTCGTCGAACTCACCGCCGAGGTCGACATTCGTCCCGAGTTCACCGTGCCCGACTTTGAGGCGCTCACCGCTGAGGTGGAGGCTCTCAAAGAGGTCGAGGCCGAGGTTGAAGAACGCATCGAGCTGCTGCGCAGCCGTTTTGCCACCACCGCCGATGTGGAGCGTCCGGCCGCCGACGGAGACCGGGTCACCATCGACTTGGTTGCCACCCGTGACGGTGAGCCGCTGGAGGATGCCACTGCCGAGGACGTCACCTACATCATCGGTGTGGGCGGCATGATCGACGGCTTGGACGAGGCAGTCACCGGCCTGAGCGCCGGTGAGCAAGCCGAGTTCGCTTCCACCCTGGTCGGTGGCGAGATGGAGGGTGAGCCCGCCGACATCACCGTCACGGTGAAGAAAGTCTCCGAGCAGACCCTTCCCGAGGTCGACGACGAGTTCGCCTCGATGATTTCCGAGTTCGACACCGTCGAGGAGATGAAGGCCGACCTGGCCAAGGCCGTGGAGCAGACCCTGGTCTCCGAGCAGGTCAGCACCGGTCGCGACAAGGTCATCGAGGCGCTGGTTGAAGCCACCGAGTTCGACGTCCCCGAAGGCGTCGTCGAGGCCGAGTTCAGCGCCCGCAAGCAGCAGATCAGTGACCAGCTCGCTCAGGCCGGCCTGACGCTGCAGCGCTACCTGGACCAGACCCCTGAGGAGACCTCACGCACCGCCGAGGATTTCTGGGACGAACTGAAGGCCAACACCGTCAAGGGCCTGAAGGCCCAGCTGATCCTGGACCAGATCGCCGACGACGCCGAGGTGTCGGTGTCCCAGGAGGACCTGTCGCAGATGCTGGTGCAGCGCGCCATGCAAAACGGCTCCACCCCCGAGCAAGAGGCCCAGCACATGATGGAGCACAACCACATCGGTGCCTGGATGAACGAGATCCGCCGCAACAAGGCCATGACCCTGGTGGTCAACAAGGCCACCGTGACCGACGCCAACGGCGCCACGGTCGATATCTCGGTGCCGGAGGCTGCCGCCCCCGAAGCTGAGGATGCCGAGGCCGGCGAGTAATCCGAGCCAGTCGCAGCAGCGGGCGTCGCCTTCGGGTGGCGCCCGCTGTCGTTTGCCCGTCCGGCGATAGGGTCATGGCTATGCCACCGCTTCCGTCGCGCTGGGCCACCGACTTGGCGGTTCTTCAGCTTTTCGGCTCGACCATCGAGCCCCATCCCGATCATCTGGTGGTGCGCACCCCGGCAAACCCCGACTTCCATTGGGGCAACTTCATCCTGGTCACGGACGCGGAGAAGGCCGCCGAGGCAGACCGTTGGCTCGATGTCTTCGCTGATGCCCACCCCCAGGCGGATTGGGTTGCGATCGGCCTGATCACTCCGCCACTCGATCACTCGGCATGGGCCTCGCACGGACTCGACGTCGAGGTGGACGAAGCGCTGAGCACCAGGCAGTGCCCCACGGGAAGCGCGCTGCCAGCGAGATATCAGGCGCGCCGCCTGAACGGCGCAGATTGGGAGAGTCTCGCCGAGGTCGAGATCCGCGACAATCACGCCAGCGGAACCTACGACGACGCGACCCACGAACGTTTCCTCCGGGCCCGCCTTCGCACACTGTCGGAGGCTTCGCAGCGTGATGCTCTGGCCTACTTCGGCGCCTTTCACGGTGAAGACCTGGTGTCGTCACTGGGAATCGTGGTGTGTGGACGCCGCGCCCGCTACCAATCCGTGGGAACCGATAGTGCTCACCGTCGCCACGGACTTGCCGGCCATCTGCTCGAACTCGCCGCGCGGTGGGCGTCCGACCAGGGCTGTGATGAATGGGTGATCGTTACCGAGACGACCAATCCGGCCGGACGGCTGTACCGCAGCGTCGGCTTCGAACCCGACGTCGCCACCGCTTCGGTCTACCGCACACCACCGCGCTGACCGGTTCGCCGCCACTGACGTCGATGCGCCGACAGCGAACACCGGGCCCAAGTGATCGGAATTCGGGCCTCGAACGAGTAGTTTCGGCAACGTGAACGAACAATCCATCTCTCGCGGCCCGTCGATGGCCGCCGGTCTGGGCCCGGGCGGGATGACCGACTCGGTCTACCAGTCGCTGCTGGCCAACCGGATCATCTTCTTGGGCTCTGAAGTCAAGGATGAGAACGCCAACGCCATCTGTGCGCAGATGCTGCTGCTGAACGCTGAGGACTCCGAGAAGGACATCTACCTCTACATCAACTCCCCGGGCGGTTCGGTGGACTCCGGCATGGCGATCTTCGACACCATGCAGTGGATCTCCAACGATGTCGCCACCGTCGCGATGGGTTTGGCCGCCTCGATGGGGCAGTTCCTGCTCTCGGCCGGCACCAAGGGCAAGCGTTTCGCGCTGCCACACAGCCGCATCATGATGCACCAGCCGTCCGGCGGCCTGGGCGGTACTGCCTCCGACATTCGGATTCAGGCCGAACAGTCGTTGCACATCAAGCGCACCATGGGCGCACTGATCGCCGAGCACACCGGTCAGACGATCGAACAGATCGAGAAGGACTCCGATCGCGACCGCTGGTTCACCGCGGAAGAGGCCCTCGCCTACGGCTTCATCGACCACGTCTACGAGCGGGCCTCGCAGATTAAAACGTCTTCCCCGAACCAGTGAGGAGCGGCGAGATGAACACTTTGCCGACCAGCGTCACCGAGGCCAGCCCCCGGATGGACTACTACATTCCGCAATGGGAAGAGCGCACCAGCTACGGCGTGCGGCGCGTCGATCCCTACACCAAGCTGTTCGAGGACCGCATTATCTTCCTCGGCACCCCGATCAGCGACGACATCGCCAACGCAGTGATGGCCCAGTTGCTGTGCCTACAGTCGATGGATCCCGAGCGTCCGATCAGCATCTACCTGAACTCGCCGGGAGGATCGTTCACCGCGCTCACCGCGATCTACGACACCATGCGCTACATCAAGCCCGACGTGCAGACCATCTGCCTGGGACAGGCCGCCTCCGCTGCCGCTGTGCTGCTGGCCGCCGGCACCAAGGGCAAGCGGCTGGCGCTGCCCAACAGCCGCATCCTGATCCACCAGCCGGCCGCTGAAGGCAACTACGGCCAATCCTCCGACCTGGAGATCCAGGCTCGGGAGATCATGCGAATCCGGACCCTCATGGAAGGCATGCTCGCCGAGAGCACCGGCCAGAGTATTGAGAAGGTCAGCGCCGATATCGAACGCGACAAGTACCTGACGGCCGAAGAAGCCGTGGAGTACGGAATCGTGGACGACATCCTCACGTCGCTGAAGGACGTACCGAGCTGATCGGCGGGTCTGCCGCCGGATGCATTATTCGGCGGCAGAGTTAGGCTGGATAGCGCGAGACCGAAAGGGTTGGACCAGTGGCACGAATCGGGGAGACCTCGGATCTGCTGAAGTGCTCGTTCTGCGGAAAGAGCCAGAAGCAGGTCAAAAAGCTGATCGCCGGACCAGGTGTGTACATCTGCGACGAGTGCATCGACCTGTGCAACGAGATCATCGAAGAGGAGTTCGCCGAAACCTCCGACACCGGTCTGCTGGAAGAACTGCCCAAGCCCAAAGAGATCCGCGATTTCCTCGACGCCTACGTGATCGGTCAAGACGTCGCCAAGAAGGCGCTCTCGGTCGCGGTCTACAACCACTACAAGCGGGTTCAGGCCCAAGCCGCTACGCCCGGACGCCGGGTCGCCGACGACGAACTGGTCGAACTGGGTAAATCCAACATTCTGCTGATCGGCCCCACCGGCTGTGGCAAGACCTACCTGGCCCAGACCCTGGCCAAGATGCTCAACGTGCCCTTCGCCATGGCCGATGCCACCGCGCTGACCGAAGCCGGCTATGTCGGTGAGGATGTGGAGAACATCCTGCTGAAGCTCATCCAGGCCGCCGATTACGACGTGAAGAAGGCCGAGACCGGCATCATCTACATCGACGAGATCGACAAGGTGGCCCGCAAATCGGAGAACCCTTCGATCACCCGCGATGTGTCCGGCGAGGGCGTGCAACAAGCGCTGCTGAAGATCCTGGAAGGCACCACCGCCTCGGTGCCGCCGCAGGGCGGCCGCAAACACCCCCATCAAGAGTTCATCCAGATCGACACCACGAACATCTTGTTCATCGTCGGCGGTGCCTTTGCCGGCCTGGAAGACATCATCAACGCCCGGGTGGGCAAGCGTCCGCTGGGCTTCAACAACGATGCTGCGGTGCGCGCACCCAAGACGCTCAACCCCTTTGCCGAGGTGCGTCCCGAAGACCTGCATTCCTTCGGATTGATCCCTGAGTTCATCGGACGCCTGCCGATGATCTCCACCGTTGAACAACTCGACGCCGAAGCGCTGCGACGCATCCTGGTAGAGCCGAAGAACGCCCTGATCAAACAGTTCCGCAAGCTGTTCGAACTCGACGGTGTCGATCTGGAGTTCGCCCCCGATGCGATCGACGCCATCGCCGACATGGCACTGCAGCGCGGCATCGGTGCCCGTGGCCTGCGATCGATCTTGGAAGAAATCCTGCTGAATGTCATGTATCACGTGCCCAGCGACGATGAAATCGCCCAAGTCATGGTGGAAGCCGATGTGGTCACCGATGGTGCCTCGCCGCAGCTGATCAGCCGCGCGGCGGTTTCTCGCGCCGAGCGCCGCGAGCGTTCTGCCTAATCGGTCGGCATGGCCCGCTGCCATGCTTTCGGAATGGCCTCCTGAGGTTGGCCGCAATATGAAACAGTGGGAGCAATCGTTTCAGCCGACAAAGGAGTAGCTATGGCAACGCGCCAGGTAAGCATCGCGTCCTCGGTGGGCCTCCACGCTCGCCCCGCCTCCCTGTTTGTGCAGGCAGCGACAGCCACCGGTCTCCCGATCACGATCGCCAAAGAGGGCGGCAACCCGGTTGACGCACGCAGCATCTTGATGGTGATGACGCTGGGAGCCAAGCATGGCGAGACCGTGACGTTGACCGCGGACGGCGACGGTGCCGATGCTGCCCTCGACAGCCTGGTCGAACTGTTGTCCAGAGATTTGGACGCGGAGTAGGTCGGTCATGTCCGGCCCCACCACCTTCCACGGCACCGGAGTCAGTGCAGGGACCGCTGTCGGCCCCCTGGTCGTCGTATCACAAGCCCCACGTCCGCCTGCCGATGAGCTGGCGACCACCGACCCCGCAGCAGCCGCCCAGCGCGTCACCGAAGTACTGGAAGCCGTAGCCGCAGGCCTGGAGGCCCGAGCGGCCAAGGCCAGCGAAAGCGCGCGGCCGATCCTCGAAGCCGGGGCCATGATGGCTCGCGATCCGGGACTCATGGCCAGCATCGACGCCAAACTGCAGTCCGGTGTCGGGATCACCACTGCGGTCGACACCGCCGTCGAGGAGTACTGCACCATGCTGGCCTCCTTGGGCGGCTACATGGCTGAGCGCGTCACCGATCTGCGCGACGTTCGCGACCGCGCCGTGGCCCGACTGGTGGGCCAGGCCGAACCCGGCGTTCCTGACCTGACCGAGCCCAGCGTGCTTGCCGCCGCCGATCTGGCGCCGGCCGAGACCGCCACCTTGACCGCCGAAACGTGCTTGGGCATCATCACCGCCGCGGGCGGTCCCACCAGCCACACCGCGATCCTGGCCGCCCAACTCGGCATCCCTGCGGTGGTGCAGGCTGCCGGAATCCTCGACGTGCCGCCGGGAACTGTGGTTGCCTTCGATGGCGGCGTGGGCGAGATCACGATCAACCCCACCGAGTCCGAGGTGGAACTGCTCATCGAACGCAAGCGGCGCCGCCAGGCAGCACTAGCCGGTGGTACCGGCGTCGGTGCCACCAAAGACGGCTATCCGGTGCCGCTGCTGGCCAACATCGGCACCGTGGACGATGCCCATGCCGCAGCCGCTCAAGCGGTTGAAGGTGTGGGGCTGTTCCGTACCGAGTTCCTGTTCCTGGACCGTGACACCATGCCCACCGTCGCCGAGCAGACCGCCACCTACACCGAGGTGCTGAAGGCCTTCGGCGAGCGTCGGGTCGTGGTTCGAACCCTGGACGCCGGTGCCGACAAGCCGCTGAAGTTCGCCGATCTGGGGCCGGAGGAGAACCCGGCGCTCGGCCGACGCGGTCTGCGCCTGGGAATGATCCGCACCGACATTCTCGACGCCCAACTGGAAGCCCTGGCCGCGGCCTATCAGGCCACCGGGGCTGATCTGCGGGTCATGGCCCCGATGGTCGCCACCCAGGCCGAGGCGATCTGGTTCGCCGAGAAAGTGCGCGCGCTGGGCATTCCCAAGGTGGGCGTCATGATCGAGATCCCGGCAGCGGCGATCCGCAGCAAAGGAATCCTCTACAACGTGGACTTCGCCTCATTGGGCACCAATGATCTGCAGCAGTACACGATGGCCGCCGACCGCATGCAAGGCGAACTCGGTGACCTGCTCAACCCCTGGGAGCCGGCCCTGCTCGACGTGATCGCGCTGGCCTGTCAGGGCGGCAAGGAAATGGGCAAACCGGTCGGGGTGTGCGGTGAGGCCGGCGGCGATCCGGGGCTGGCCCTGGTGCTGACCGGATTGGGCGTCAAGAGCCTCTCGATGGCCACCGGCAAAGTGCCGGCAGTGCGGACGGCCTTGGCTGCGCACACCTTGGAGACCTGCCAACAGATGGCTGCCGCAGCGCGGGCCGCCACCAGTGCTGCCGAGGCGCGCGCCGCGGTGGTCGCCATGGCCGAACCGGTGTTGGTCGACCTGCTGTAGCCTCAGCTACTTTTTGGTGTCCTTGGCGCTGCCCGTCAGACCGCCCTTGGGAGAACCGAGGATGCACAGCACCTCACGATCACCGGTGTTCTGCCAGGTGTCCTGGGTCGGGTAGAAGAAGGTGAACTTCAGCGTGGACTTGGTCGGGGCCACCCCCACGAACTCGGTGAACGCCGCCTTGCACAGCTTGGTGCCCTCTTCATTGATCGCGGTCTGCCCGGGATAGGTCTCCTCGGTCAGCTTCGCGGAGTGAAAAGCCTCCCAATAGTGCTCCTGACCGCAGGGGATCAGTGTCACGCTGCTGATACCGCCACTAGGCAGTTCGCCGGTGCAGTCGCCCACCCGGACATCGAAAGCCCCGATGGTGGCCACCGCAGTGGGAGTGCCGCTCGGGGTTCGAGGCCCCGTCGTCGTGCACCCTGCTGCAGCCACGGTGACCAGCAGCGCCAGCGCAACCCACCTCCGCGAGAGCACCATCGGACTAGTCGAGCTGGACGCTGACCCGCAGCGGGGTCGAAGTCTCGGTCCAGGTGATGTCGCCGACGATGCGTCCCACCGAACACAGGTCGGACGCGGCGCTCCGCAGCCGGGTGAGCACTTCGCTCGGACCGGCGAACTCTGCAGCGCTCACTTCGGCCTTCATCGAAACCTTCGCGGTGGACTTCGCGCCGCGAATCTCGATCAGCGCCGCCGCCACGTCATCCATCAAGGTGGCATCGCCGGCGGTGGTCACCTCGGTGACGCTCGGCCAGGTGCTCAGGTGTACCGAACCATCCCGCCACCAGGACCACACCTCCTCGGTCACGAACGGTAGGAAAGGTGCGAACAGCCGCAGTTGAACCTCCAGCGCCAGCCGTAGGGCTGCCCGGGCCGAATCGGCGCCGTGGGCGCCATCGGCACCGTAAGCACGCTCCTTGACCAGTTCGAGGTAGTCGTCGCAGAAGCTCCAGAAGAACTTCTCCGCACTCTCCAGAGCCGTCGAATAGTCGTAGGCCTCAAAGGCCGCGGTGGCTTGCGAGATGACCTGGGCCAAGCCTGCCAGCATGGCGGCATCCACTGCTTCGGTGATCGTGGCATCGGTCGCCTCGGGAGTGCCGAGGATGAACTTGCTGGCGTTGAGCACTTTCATCGCCAGCCGGCGTCCGACCTTCATCTGGGTCTCGTCGAAGGGGGAGTCCATGCCCGGTCGGGCCATCGCCGCCCGCCACCGCACCGCATCGGAGCCGAACCGGTCCAAGATGTCGGTGGGCACCACCACATTGCCTTTGGACTTGCTCATCTTCTTGCGGTCGGGGTCGACCACGAAGCCAGAGATGGTGGCCCGATGCCAGGGCAGTTGATGATTCTCGAAATGGGCGCGCACCACCCGGGAGAACAGCCAGGTGCGGATGATGTCGTGGGCCTGCGGCGCCATGTCCATCGGGAAGGTGAGGTTCCACAGCTCCTCGTCGCGCTCCCAGCCGCAGGCGATCTGCGGGCTGAGCGAGGAGGTCGCCCACGTGTCCATCACGTCGGGGTCACCGGCGAATCCACCGGGGACGCCGCGCTGCTCGGCGGTGTAACCCGGGGGCACATCGGTCGCCGGATCGATCGGCAGTTCGGCCTCGGACGGTGTGATCGGATTGCCGTAGTCGGGCTCGCCCTCGGCGTCCAGGGCGTACCAGACCGGGAACGGCACCCCGAAGAAGCGCTGACGGCTGATCAGCCAGTCGCCGTTGAGTCCGTTGACCCAGTTGCTGTAGCGGTGGCGCATGTGGTCGGGCACCCACGCCAATTCCTCGCCGCGAGCCAGCAGGGCGGCCTTGAGGTCCTCGTCGCGTCCGCCGTTGCGGATGTACCACTGCCGGGTCGAAACGATCTCCAGCGGCTTGTCGCCCTTCTCGTAGAAGTTCGCTTTGCGCTGGGTCGGCTTGGGCTCACCGTCCAGATCACCGGAGGTCCGCAACATCGCCACCATCGCCTCGCGGGCACTGAAGGTGGTCTTGCCGGCCAGTTCGGCGTAGGGCTCGGGGTTGGTGAGCCATTCAGGGGCGTCGGCCTGCAGGCGACCGTCGCGTCCGATCACCGTCCGGGTGGGTAGCCGCAATTCACGCCACCACTGCACGTCGGTGAGGTCGCCGAAGGTACAGCACATGGCAATACCGGCGCCCTTGTCCGGTTCGGCGGCGGTGTGGGCCAACACCGGAATCTCCACCCCGAAGATGGGGGAGGTGACGGTCGTGCCGAACAGCTTCTGGTAGCGCTCGTCGTCCGGATGGGCAATCAGGGCACACACCGAGGGGATGAGTTCGGGACGGGTCGTCTCGATGTGAATCGGCTGGCCATCGGGGGTGCGGAAAGCGATCCGGTGGTAAGCACCGGGGTAGTCGCGGGCTTCCAGCTCGGCCTGGGCGACGGCGGTGCGGAAGGTGATGTCCCACATCGTCGGGGCCTCCGACAGGTAGGCCTCACCACGGGCGAAGTTGCGCAGGAAGGCCAACTGAGCCACCCGCTGGGACTCATCGGAGATGGTGGCATAGAGCTGATTCCAGTCCACGCTCAAACCCAGGGTGCGCCACAGGTTCTCGAAGGCCTGCTCGTCGACCGCGGTCAGCTCGTGACACAACTCGATGAAGTTGCGCCTGCTGATCGGCTCTTGCCGCTTCGGGTCGGGCTTGGCCGGCGGCGCGTAGTCCTCGACGTAGGGCAGGGCGGTATCGCAGCGCACCCCGTAGTAATTCTGGACGCGGCGCTCGGTGGGCAGACCGTTGTCATCCCAACCCATCGGGTAGAACACCTGTTTGCCGTTCATCCGCTGGTAGCGGGCGATCAGATCGGTGTGGGTGTAGCTGAACACGTGGCCCACATGCAGCGATCCCGACACCGTCGGCGGCGGGGTGTCGATGCTGAACACCTGCTCGCGGCTTTTGGGACGCACGAAGTCGTAGGTGCCGTCCTCGCGCCAGCGCTGCGTCCACTTGGCTTCGAGCCCTTCCAGCACCGGACGCTCCGGTACCGCCGAAGCCGAGGAGGTCGGTTCGGGCACGGCATCGGTTCGGGACTGTTGACTCATGAAGGGCATCCTATTTTGGTACGGCGGTTAGTTCAGAATCGGGTCAGGTCGAGGGCGAGGCGTGGCCAGACGGCGCTCACTGGGCGGCCTGCTGAATGGCGGCTTCGAACTCGGCCGGGGTAGCACCGCGCTGCAGGGTCAGCGCAGTGCCGTTGACCATGACTCGGGGTACCTGCAGCGGGTAGTTCGCCAGCGCGGCCGCCGAAACGAACTCGCTGGTCATGCCCTGGTCGAAGCAGACCTCGAAGGTGGAGCGGGCGCCACCGGACATGTTCAATCCATCGGGAATGCTGTTGCGCAGCAGGTCGGTGCTGAAGCCGGCGCCGGTCGTGGTCGGCTGCGCGGCTAACACCGCGTCCTGGTAGTCGGTGAAGTAGCCGACCACATCGGCGCAGGCCGCACCGCGCGCCGCCTGCGCCGATGAGTCATTGGTGACCTTCTGGTCGAAGAAGGTCAAGGCGTGATAGCTGAGCTGGATCTTCCCCGCCTTAGCCAGGTCGGCCAACGCCGTGCCGTAGCTCCTCTGCAGCTCTGCGCAATCGGGACACTGATAGTCAAGGTAGACCGCCACGGTGGGAGCGGTGTCCGCTGCGCTACCGGCGAAGGCGGTGATACCGGAGTGGTCAGCGGTCGCATCCGGTGGGGTCAACTGATGGGTTGAGGTCATCGCTTGCACGATCATCACGATCGAGCCGATCACCATGACGGCGGCGACCACCATGATGCCGATGCCCGCCCTGCGCATGGTGCGTCGCTGCTGCGGCGACCAGTTGGGGTCGCCGGACTTACTCGGACTCATCGGCTTCGGGGGCTTCGGCAGCGGTCGTGGGGAACAGCCAGGCGTCGACGGAGAACGGCGAGGCGGGACGCCACACCGTCCAGGCGCCGAGCAGGAACAGGCCGGTGTCGCGCAGCAATTCCAACGGATAGTTGGTCTGAGAGGCTTCCACCTGCCCGCCGCCACCGAAGCAGCCGCAGTCGATGTTGATGCCGCGGGCCCACACCGAACTGATCCCGATGATGAAGGCCAGCATCAGCAGAGCACCCACCAGACCGGCCCAGCGGGTGAAGGCGCCGAGAATCAGCAACAGGCCCACGATGATCTCGATGATGGGCAACGCCACTCCGACCAGTTCGGCGACATCCCAGGGCAGGATTTGGTAGGCGCGTACCGCGTCGACCGAACTTTGCAGAGCACCGACTTTGAGTGCCCCGGCCGCGATCAGAACGCCGCCGAGGATCAGCCGGGCAGCGAGCGTCACCCAGCGCTGCCAGGTGGGTGTGGTAGGGACCGGTTCAGGCACGCTGGGAGTATAGCTTTCGTAGTCGTCGGCTCCGGCTAGGCTTTGCCCGTTATGAGCCGATCCCATTCAGACATTGTCGCCGCCCTGCAGGGCCGCTGGCCGGAACATCAGGTTGCCCGATCCCAAGCCCGGGTGCGCGCCCTGTGTGACCTGCTGGGCAATCCGGAGCGGTCCTGCCCGGTGATCCTGATCACCGGCACCAACGGCAAGGGCAGCACCGCCATCATGATCGAGGCATTGTTGCGGGCCATGGGGTTGCGCACCGGACGGTTCTCCAGCCCGCATCTGGAGGATCTGACCGAGCGCATCGCCATCGACGGGCAGCCGATTGCTGCCGACGTCTTCGACGACTTGGTGGCTCAACTCGAGCCGATGATCGAGATCGTCGATGGCCAGCTCATCGACGGTATTTCGCTGACCTTCTTCGAGGTGATGACCGCCTTGGCCTATGCCGCCTTCGCCGACGCCCCGGTTGACGTGGCTGTGGTCGAGGTCGGCATGGGTGGGGAATGGGATGCCACCAATATCGTCGACGCCGAGGTGGCCGTCGTCGCCCCCATCGACCTGGATCACACCGCACTGCTGGGTAGCACCGTCGCCGAGATCGCCGCTGAGAAGGCGGGCATCATCAAGGCTGGTTCGCGAGCCGTGCTGGCCGCCCAAAGCGCCGAGGCAGCCCGGGTGCTGCTGGCCCGCTGTGCGGAGGTCGGCGTTGAAGTGCGTCGGGAGGGCATCGAGTTTGGACTGATCGACCGCACGCCGGCCGTCGGCGGACAGGTGCTGCGTTTGGAGACCGCCGACGGGCCACTGGGCGATCTGGTGCTGCCGCTGTACGGCGCGCACATGGCCCAGAATGCGGCCGTGGCGCTGGCCGCGGTGGAGGCCTTCTTGGGTGGTCGAGCTTTACCGCCGGAAGCAGTTGCCGACGGCTTCGCCGAAGTGAACGCTCCGGCGCGTCTGGAACTGGTCCGCACCTCGCCCGCCGTGTTGCTGGACACCTGTCACAACCCGCATGGCGCTCGGGCGGCCATCGCCGCCGTCAACGAGGCCTTCGCCTTCGAGCCACTGATCGGCATCGTGGCGATGATGGCCGACAAGGACGTGACCGGTGTGTTGGAAGTGTTCGGCGAGGCGATGGCGACTCTGGTGTGCACCACGATCAGCGGCAACCCGCGGGCCATGCCGGCCGCCGAGTTGGCCCAGCGCGCCGCTGATGTGGTCGGCCATCAGCGAGTCGTGGTGGCCGACGACTTGGAAGACGCCATCGAGCAGGCGGTGGCGTTGGCCGATCAGGCCGGTCCGACCGCCGGCGTGCTGATCGCCGGCTCGGTGTATGCCGCCGGTCAGGCCCGAAGCCTGCTGGTCCACCCCGACGACCCACCCGCCTGAGCCCTCTGCCGCACCGTCCGGCTTCGCTGCGTTCCCGAGCCCCACTGCGTTCCCGGGCCCCGCTGCGTTCCCTGAGCTTGTCGAAGGGCCACCGGCACCTATCACCTGCCGCCGATGCGTGGGTTCGTCTCCATCCACAGCCCGCGGTGAATCCCGGCGGTGCCAGCCGGTAGGGTCGCTTCCATGACTGATCTTGAACGAACCTTGGTGCTTCTGAAGCCCGACGCAGTGCGTCGCGGTCTGGTCGGGACGATCCTCGCCCGCTATGAGGCCAAGGGTTTGAGCCCGGTGGCGATGGAGCTGCGTCAGATCGATGCCGCCATGGCTGACCGGCACTACTCCGACCACGTGGAGCAGCCCTGGTATCCGCCGCTGCGTGAGTACATCACCTCCGGTCCGCTGGTAGCGATGGTGCTCACCGGCCCCAGCGTCATCGAGGTGGTACGGCTGATGAACGGCGCCACGAATTCCGCGGTGGCCGCGCCGGGCACCATCCGTGGTGATCTGTCGTTGTCCAATCGGGAGAACTTGGTCCACGCCTCGGATTCTGTGGAGTCCGCTGTTCGGGAGATCGAGCTGTGGTTTCCGGGCCTGAGCTGAGCGGCGAGGAAAGTCCGGGCGCCGAGGCACCCGGTCAGATTTCGCCGCCTCCGGTTCCGCCAGCGGACTTCAACTCCTACCCGGCGGCAGTGTCGGAGTTCAGTGCCTATCCGCCGCCGCCACCTCCGCCGGGGTGGTACACCGACGTACCGACAGTTGCCGGAGGCTATCCCGAGCCGTCGGGCTATCCACCCCACGTGGGTAAGCCACCGAAGCCAGAGCCCCTGCCGGTCGAGCCTCGGGAGTATCAGCAGTTCTATCGGGCACCGGCCTTCCGATGGTGGAAGCCGCTGGCAGCTGTGACCCTGTTCTTTGTCGCCTGGATCGTTGTGAGCATTCCGCCCGTAATGATCGCGATTGTGTGGGACACGAGTCAGGGCAAGCCTTTGTCGATGGACGCGTTGAACACGCCGGCGATGTTTGCCGCCAACAATGTCTCGATCGCTTTGGCGATCCCGGCCGCGCTGCTCACCCACTGGCTGATCTACCGGCAGCGTCCGCGTTGGCTGTCGTCCATCGTGGGCGGCTTCCGATGGGGTCTTTTCGGGCGCTCCGTTGCGATCGCCACGGTGGGCCTGCTGATCATCTTCGTGGTCGAGGCTGCCCTCGCCGGGGGCGTGGGCGAGTTGACGTGGGACGTCAACTCGTTGTTCCTGCTGCTAACCGTCGTTCTCACGACGCCCTTCCAGGCGGCCGGTGAGGAGTACATGATGCGCGGCTTGGTGTTCCGTAGCGTGGCGTCCTGGTTCCGGAATCGCTGGCTGGGCTTGGTCATAGGCATCGTCGTCAACTCGGTGATCTTCATGCTGCTGCACGGAGCTGGCGATCCGTGGCTGATCGCCTATTACCTGTTGGTCGCCGTGCTGTTCTCAGTGCTGGTGTGGCGAACGGGAGGTTTGGAGGCCGCGATCGCGATCCACGTCGTCAACAACCTGGTCAGCGAGATGACTCTGCCCTTCCAACCCGACGTATTCGCCCACGTTTTCGATCGCCAAGCAGGGGTTGCCGGGCCGGAGACGCTTATCCAAATGGGGATCATGGTACTGGTGGCGGCGGCGCTGCTGTGGCAGGCTTCCCGCCTGAAGCTGCTGCGGGCGAATGCTCCCGCCGCACTGGCTCAGCCCCAGGCCTCAGCAGGCCTTGTCTGAGCAGACGTCATGGGGACACCACGAGGGTTGAAATGGCTAATGTAGTAATGGAAAAGGTCGATGCCGCCTGCGCGCTTCGTAAGCTTCGAGCGCTGCTGCGTCCACGGACCGGACGAGTTCTGGTGGCAATCGACGGCGTCGACGGCGCCGGCAAGACCACCTTCGCCGACACCTTGGCGGACTTGCTGACCGAATCGGGACAGACCGTGATTCGGGTCACGATGGACAACTATCTGAATCCGCCGCAGAAGCGGTACGCCCAGGGCCGCTACTCCGGCAAGGGTTACTTCGAGGACAGCTACGACTACCAGCGGTTCACCGACGAGGTGCTCGAGCCGCTGGGCCGCGACGGTTCGGGACGCTATCGAACTGCCGCCTACGACATCGACGCCGAGTGCGAGGTGTGCTCGCCGTGGCAGGTCGCCCCTGACGATGCCGTGGTGATCATCGACGGCATGTTCATGCACCGTCAGCTGTGGTGCCCCGCACAAGGCCCCAAACTGTGGGACCTGTCGGTGTGGCTGGATGTTCCCTTCGATGAGGCGTTTCGTCGACTGGCCGCCCGCGATGGGGGATCGGCCGAACTCAGCGATCCTGTGAACTCTCGGCACTACCAGGGCCAGCAGCTGTATTTGGCCGACTGCGACCCCGCGGAGTATGCCGATCTGGTGGTGGATGCCACCTCCGTGGTGAGTGCCGACGTCTAAACCCGTGACCGCGGTCGGTATCGACGACCTCCTGGCTCGGCTGCAAGGCCTGGCCAATCCCGAGAATGTCGCAGGCATGGCCCGCTATGGGATCAGTTCTGTGGGAACTCTCGGGGTCAGCGTCGCCACGCTGCGCGACATCGCCAAAGAACTGCGCGCCTGGCGACGGGCCGATCCGCAGGGTGTGCATGTGCTGGCCGGACAGTTGTGGTCCTCGGGCATCCACGAGGCCCGCATCCTGGCAGGCATCATCGACATTCCGGAGTTGGTTACCGAAGAGCAGGCCGACGCCTGGGTGGCCGAGCTGGATTCGTGGGATGTCTGTGACCAACTCTCCGACGTGTTCAGTAGCACCACCTTCGCCTACGCCAAAGCCGTCGAATGGGCCCAAGCCGAGGCTACCTTCGTGAAACGCTCCGGCTTCGTGCTGATGTGCAGACTGGCCGTCCGGGACAAGAAGTCGCCGGACGCCGACCTGATCGCGTTTTTGCCGTTGGTGGAGCGCGAAGCCTGTGATGATCGCAACTTCGTGAAGAAGGCCGTGAACTGGGCGTTGCGACAAATCGGCAAGCGCTCACCGGCCTGCCACGCCGCCGCCGTGGCCAGCGCCGAGCGCATTCTTGTGGAGCACGCCGATTGCGCGGCGGCCCGTTGGATAGCTCGCGACGCTCTCGGAGAATTACGTAGCGACCCCGTCCGTCGTCGCCTCGCCCTGCCCTGATCAGCGTCTGCCCCGCCCCGTCGCCTCGCCCGACGCTTCGGGCCAGCCGTCGCGCTACGGGGCGCCCAGTCGCGTCGCGGCCGCAACGCAGCGAGGGGACCTGACGTAGGCTGTGCGGGCTATGAGTGCACCCGAATCGTTGTATCCACGCCTGGAACCGTTGTTGGCCCAGGTGGTCAAACCGGTGCGCTATATCGGCGGGGAGGTTAACTCGGTCACCAAGAATGTGGGGGCGGCTGAGGTCAGCTGGGTGCTGATGTACCCCGACGCCTACGAGGTCGGTCAACCCAACCAGGGGTTGGCGATTCTGTACGAGGTGCTCAACGAGCGTGAGTGGATCGCCGCCGAACGCAGCTTCTCGATCTGGCCCGATCTGGCTGCCCTGATGCGGCGCGACGGCGTTCCGCAGTTCAGTTGGGAATCCCATCTGCCGGTGCGGACTTTCGACATTCTCGGGGTCAGCTTCGCCACCGAGCTGGGCTACACGAATCTGTTGGAGGCCCTGGACCTGTCCGGAGTTGCGCTGCGTACCGCCGACCGGGCCGAGGATGATCCGCTGGTCATCGCTGGTGGACATGCCGCCTTCAATCCTGAGCCAGTGGCCGACTTCATCGACGCCGCGGTGTTGGGCGACGGCGAAGAAGCCGCGCTGGCGGTCTCTGAACTCGTCCGTGCCTGGAAGTCCGAAGGCCGCCCGCAGGGACGCCGGGGACTGCTGCGTCGGTTGGCTGTCAGCGGGCTGGCCTACGTGCCCTCGCTGTACGAGATCAGCTACGGCGGTGACGGCGCGATCAGTGCGGTGCGACCGATCGATGATCAGGTGCCCGAGCGGATCAGTAAGCACCTTCTCAGCGACCTGGACTCCTGGCCCTATCCGCTGTCACCGATCGTGCCGCTGGCCGAGACCGTGCACGAGCGCTATTCGGTGGAGATCTTCCGCGGTTGCAGTCGTGGCTGCCGCTTCTGCCAGGCCGGCATGATCAGCCGTCCGGTGCGCGAGCGCAGCATTCAGACCATCGGCACCATGGTGGCCGCAGGCTTGGCCGCGACCGGCTTGGAAGAGGTCGGGTTGTTGAGTCTGTCGAGCGCCGACCATTCCGAGATTGCGCCTATCACCCAGCAACTCGCCGACCGGTACGCCGACAGCTTTGTATCGCTGTCGTTGCCCAGTACCCGGGTGGATGCCTTCAATATTGATCTGGCGAACCAGCTCAGCCGCAATGGGCGCCGTTCCGGGCTGACTTTTGCCCCCGAAGGCGGCAGCGAACGACTGCGCAAGGTGATCAACAAACAGGTCAGCTCCCAGGATCTGATTGACACTGTCGCCACTGCCTTCGGGCAGGGCTGGCGCAACGTGAAGCTGTATTTCATGTGCGGTCTGCCCACCGAGACCGACGACGATGTGTTGGCGATCGCCGATCTGGCCGCCGAGGTGATTGCCACCGGACGCCGTGTCACAGGCACCCGCGATATTCGCTGCACGATCAGCATCGGCGGTTTCGTGCCCAAGCCGCACACACCCTTCCAGTGGGTCGGCCAAGCCGACGCTGAAACGGTCAATCGCCGGCTGCGCGCCCTGAAGCAGAAGGTGCGCGACGACCGCCGCTACGGTCGGGCGATCACCGTTCGCTACGCCGACGGCGAGCCTGGCCAGATCGAAGGGCTGCTCAGCCGAGGTGATCGCCGCGTCGGTGATGTCATCGAAGCGGTCTGGCGTGACGGGGGAGTGCTGGACGGCTGGAGCGAACACTTCTCCTACGAGCGATGGTTGCACGCCGCCGAGCAGGCGCTGGCCCCCCACGGGGTCGACCTGGCCTGGTACACGACGCGTCCGCGTGCCGAAGCCGAAATCCTGCCCTGGGATCACTTGGACGCCGGTCTCAAACGCGACTGGCTCTACCAGGACTATCTGGACGCCATCAACGAAGAAGAGGTTCCCGACTGCCGCTGGTCGGGCTGCTACGACTGTGGTGTGTGTCCCGAGTTGGGCGCCGCTATCGAGATGGGACCCACCGGCCGCACCCTGCTGCCGCTACGCCCCGTCGGCTGACAACCCCACTGTCTTCTCGCCTAGTCGGTTGGGGAGGCCCCACGCCGTCCGCCCCCAGAGCAAGTATCCCGCCCGCGTCCGTCTCGATACCTCGTGCCCTTTTCCCTCGGCTGGTTGAGGAGGCCCGGAGGGCCGTCTCGAAACCTCGTGAGCTGGTTTGTGGAGTTGCGTCGGGGGTTTCGAGACGCTCTCTTCGTTCGCTCCTCAACCAGCCGGAGTGGGGGAGGTCGCTGTTCGGTTGGACGGCTTCCTTGTGCGGCTGGTTGAGGCG
>SWCA01004311.1_pt1 | contig 65013 bp, 61 predicted proteins | sample 4692961 | NCBI WGS metagenome assembly SWCA01 (sample SAMN10267275, study PRJNA491770) | bioreactor metagenome | isolation source: DHS bioreactor inoculated with | place: Japan: off Shimokita Peninsula | reverse complement strand
GGAGACACGGAGAGAGCGCAGAGCCTGTATCACATTGCAGCGGCTTTCTGACGCTTGCGCTGCACCTGTTTGCGATAGAAATCCACCTGCTTCTCGAGCTCGGGCAGATCATAGCATTTCAGCGTGCCCTGATCAAGACGCAGCCAGCGATGTTTGTTGATCAGGCTGGCCACATACTGCTGATCGTTCTGCGGATCGAATCCGACCATTTTCAGAAGATCTTCGGCGCCGAAGTTGAAGTCATGCGTCGTCTTCGCCTTGATGGGCGTCTTGTTCTTCTCGACCTGGATCAGAAGCATGTCATAGAGACGGCCGACCGGATCATCGATCGTCAGGTTCGCAAGCTGGCGATAGGCCGTCCAGATGCGCTCTGAAAGCAGTGTGATCAGTTTGACGGCGACGTTGGGATTGCTTTTTACCAGGCCTTCGAAGTTGGCCTTGTTGATGGCCATCATGCGCGTATCTTCGGCGACGATGGCCGAGGCGCTGCGCGGCTTGTTATCGAGGATGGCCATCTCGCCGAAGATGTCGCCCGTTGCAAGAACGGCCAGCATGACCTCCTGCCCGTTCACGAGCTTGGTGATCATGACGCTGCCACCCTGAATAATATAGAGCTCATAACCGGGCTCGTTCTCGCAGAAGACGATCTTGTCTTTCGGATACACCCGGTTCATGTTTTTATCGGCCACCGGAGGCGCCTGCAGAGGACGATTCATCTTCTGCAGATACATCTTCGACTGGCTGACATGCTCCCCTTTGGGGCAGTATTGCAGATAGCGCTGGAAGGCGTAGGCGGCATGATCGAGACGGTTTTTTTTGAACCAGGATTCACCCAGCTCAAAGAGATGGCTCGGATCTTCATCAAGCGCGTTTCGAAACGACAGGCGCGTGATGGCCGTATCGAAGGCTCGCAGCTTCATCGAAAACGATCGGATGATCTTCATGGCCAGAGGGGCGCTCTTCTGAATCAAAAGGCCGAACTGGTCGTTCTTTACTTTTATCGCCGAAACGGGAGTGAGGGCCTGGGCAACCTCGATAGGCTTATGCCCCGACATGGCCGATTCGACGCCGAAGAAATCGCCGGGGCCGAGCACAGTAGGTTTATCATCACCGTAGACCGGAGTGCTCTTATAGGTTCGCACCTGCCCGCTCTGGATGATGTAAAACTCCTTGAGCTCCTCCTGGCCTTCGATGATGATATAGGCCTGCGGATTGAATTTTACAATCTGTAATGACATGCGCCGAACCCGGGTCTCCCCGTAAGGAGATCCGTCCTGATTATCGGCCACACCTTGACGGAATTTCACCGTCGGGTCAGCGAAAAGAACGGAGCTCGAAGTTAATTTTCAATATCAAGACCTTCGCCCAACCTGTCAAGTGATGATTCATCATTCTTCGGGGCTTTGCCCGGGGTGGTCTCGTTATCGGTTCGCGGGGCGGGCTGCTTTTCACCTTCAGATTCTGTCGGCTCGGGCTCGGCCTGCATCTCTGCAAGTCGGCGGCCTGCCAGCTCGGCCTCAGCAGAGGCTGGAAAGGCTGCCAACAGCAGTTCATACGTGGCGATGCTCTGCGGCCACTGTCCGAGGCGGTACTCGAGATCGGCCAGACGTGCAAGCAGCGGCTGCGCGGAAGCCTGGGGCGCTCCGTTAAAGGTCTTCAGGTACTTGCGAAGCTCGGCGAGGGCGCGGTCGGGCTGTGAGAGCCGTTCATAGATATCGGCGATATGGCCGACGACGATGGCCGTCTGCGGATGTGCCGGGTAAAGAAGGCGAAAATCCTGAAAGCGACGCAGGGCGGAGGCATAATTCCGACGATCCTTCAGCTCAAGGGCGAGCGCAAAATCGGCCCTCGCCTGCGCCTGAAAGAGCTGCTCGCCCGATTGATTTCTCAATCCGACGCTGGAAAGAACCGGAAAGGGCTTCTCTTCTTTCTTCTGAGGTCTGGCGGGGCGCTCCGTCTGTTCGGATTTTTCGGGCCCTTCTGCTGGTTGAGCATGCAGCCTCAGAACCGCAACCAGAGAGAATAGAAGAATGGCAGAGCGTTTCATGGCATACCTGCGTGGATGAACGCAAATCTCAAACGGCTTCTGAGCGGGTGCTTTCGACAAAGCCTTCAAACCAGGCCTGATCCTCTTCAGAGAGCTCGGCCTTATCGAGGTTCATCTCTTCAAAATACTGAAGCAGGATGCCAAGATGCTCGGCCTGCTGTTCGTTCTCGCTGCGCAGCTCTGCGTCAAGTCCCGAGACGACGAGCGCCTCTTCGCGAACGGCCTGTCGGAACTCCGGCGATTTACCGCGAAAGATCATAAGGGATGAGATGAGATCAAAGTGAACGGTATCGCAGATGCGCTCGAACTCTTCGTCGGTGTGATCGAAGTATTGCGAGGCGATCTCGGTCTGGAAGTAGTCGCCCCAGGTGATGATTTCAGGTCGTGCCCCGTATTTTGCCTCAAGAGCGGCCGCCTCGCGCTCGGCCACTCGGGGACCGGGAGCAATGCGATCGACCATTTCTCGAAGCTCCAGTAAAGAGACGATTTTACGAGCGGACAGCTGACCGCGAAGAACCATGCCACGAAGCTGAGTATGTAAGCCTTTGATCTCTACCATATTCGATGGATCGACCAAATGCGACAGAATCGGGAGTATTTTTCTGCCAGATTTTGAACACAAAGAAAAGCTTTTTCGGCAACCAGCGAGAAGGCCCCGGGTATCAGAAACGAATGAGAGTCCACGGATTCCGCAACGCTGTCGTGATGCCCACAGGTAATCGGGGCCACACAGGACCTGCGCCTGCTTCTTAAAGCGAAGAGCTGTAGCCGAAGCCCACACCCGATTCATCGACAGGCGTATAGCGCCCCTCAGCCTCTTCGTAGACCCAGGTCCGCCGGAACGTATATTTGATGTACATGCCGCCGAAAAAGCGCAGTCCAGCCTCGGCGGCCATCAGGGCGTTCTCGTTTACGATAAAGGCCTCTTTCATCTTATCGAATTCTTTCTTCTTGTAGTATCCGTTTGCAAAGATGCCGCCCATATCGGGAATATAGAGGCCGACCATCACGGCCGAGTTATTCGGACCGTCATAGTCCTGGTATTCAGCCTCAAGAGTTACGTATTCGACGAACTCCAGGGTCGAATTGACAAAGTATCCCTTCGTGATTTCACCATCGTCGGGCAACGACTTCAGATAGGCCAGCTTCGGCGTCGTGCTGCTTGTCGCTCCTGACGGAAGATACGTCGTGCGTTCGACTGCATAGTAGGAGTCGAAGTAGGTCGGCAGATAGTTGGACGTCGCCTCACGGTATTCCGGTCGTACAAACCACCGCAAGAGCGAGCTGAACTGCATCTCGAAGATCAGGCCCATATGTGTGCCTTCGGCGTTATCAAGTCCTTTGATGCGGTTGCGGTCGATATAGGCCGTTAGATCAAGCCATGTAAACGGCGAAAGGCGCAACTCTGTATCGACCCCCTCGATAGTGAGATTTTCCGTTTCAATCGAACGAGGCAGCAGCGTATAAGGATCGATGACGAGGTTCTCAGAACCGTCCACTTCAAGCTCAAGCGGAGCATCGGAGTCCATCACGCGCGTCGCCCCGATCGCCCAGCGACTCCAGAAGCCCTGATCGAGTTTACTGGATTTCTTTGTATCGCTACGATCGGGCGGTTTTTCCAGAGTCGGATCAAGCTTGCTCGGCGGAAGCTCTTCTTTCAGCACCGGCTCGATCTTCGTTTCGCCCGTCACCGGATCTTTCACCTCGACGAATTCGATCTTGCTGTCTTCGAGATCTTCGCGCAGTGGACGATAGAGATGCTCACGCAGAGCGCCACCCTGGCCCTGATCGGGCACGCGCTCCTGAAACAGATATTCCCTGCGCGCACGCCTGTTCTCGGCCACAGAGCGGGCCACATCGCGGCTGTTGAAATCACGCGCAACAAAGGCATTCCATCCGGTAACGAAGATACCGACGGGGCGTACATAGGCCCGTCCACCGCGCACCTCGCGCGTCCAGACGTCCGATAGAAATACCTCGACCCCGCCCCAGTTGTTGTTGATGTCGGCCATCAGGCCAGGGCGAAACAAGGTCGGATCATAGCTGCTTACGTAACGATGTATGATGGTACGATGACCGATATAGCCGTCCGTCATCTCACCATAGAAAAAAGACCAGTTAAAGAGATCGTCGGGATTATAGTAAAGATGCGTGCCCTTGCGCACATACTTCACCAGCTTCATGTAGTCAGAATTCTCATTGTACATGCCGGGGCGGAGCGAAGGGACTTTTTCACCAGATTGCGGGTCACGATCATAAACGAGCACTTCAAGAGGCACCTGAAGGCCGATGCGGAAGCCGAAAAGGGGGAGCTCAAAGGTAGGAGTGATCGTCACGTAATAGTCGCCATCGACGTCTTTGACGCCTGTGTCGACGCCATAGCCAGTCCCTTCCATGTTCTGACCGGCTCCCTGTCCGGGCGGCTTGTAGATCTCGGCCTGAAGCGGTACGGAAAAGAGCAGAAGCGCCAGAAGCCCCCCGGAAACGGAGGCCGCTCTGATCGCAAAGGACACCCGCTTGAGAGTGCCGCTCGCCCTTTTTCCAATATTAAACATCTCAGCCCGTATTATCGGCAGCGAGCCGCCTCGCGTGCAGTACTCTGACGATGGATCGCGGGAAAAGATCGGCATCAATTTCCTCCCTGCCCGGCAAGCAGCTCTTCGATGAGCATGCGCGCCGAAAGCGGGCTGTCCCGGAGCACGAAAAACTCGTCGAGCTTGCTCATCTGAAAGATGCGTTCCACGCCGCCCTGCACATTAGAGAGAACAAGCAGACCGCCCCGACTTTTCAGCCAGTTAAAGATCTGAATCAGGGCTCCGATACCCGATGAGTCGACATAAGACAGATCTGTCATGTCAAAGACGGCAAAACGATAGCCGTTCTCCATCGCCCGTCGAACCGCCCCTTTCAGATCAGGGCATCTGTAGAGGTCCAGCTGCTCCGAAAGGGTCAGCTCAAAAATCTGATCATGATATCCCGACACCCGGCGCAGATCCCGCCGTCCCATCGACTCGGCTTCTGCCATCAGGCGCTTGCTGAGAAGACCGATATTCTCGTCGAGATTGCGTTCCGTCATGCCCAGTCGTTCATGCAGTCGGTGCAGCAGCTCAGAATCCAGATCAAACGATTCTTCGATCTGCTGGCGCTTGCGTCGGATGAGCTCACGGGCCGAGGCAAGGTCTTTCTCGGCAGAAAGGCGGGATGCTTCGAGCAGCACGCGGCCCGCTGAGGCGATGATGGCTTCGAGGCGCACCTCGGGGTCGAATTCTTCGGTCGGAGTTCCGACCTGGACACTGGCAGCCGCCGAAAGCCGCTCCATCTTCGCCCCCTGGCGGACGTTATAGAACGAACACTCCGCCGTCACAAGGGGCTGTTCGGGCAAAATCGAGCGGCCATCGATCTCGATGACGAGCACAAGATTCATCAGATCATCAGAACGAACATCGCCGGGCCGCAGAATCAGTTCGCTGCCATGCTGTTCATGGGGGATCTCATTCAGAAGCTCTTTTACCGTCACCCCCGGCGCAAAATGTAGTCGGATCTCAAGGCCCTGTCCGTACAGGGCTGCGATCTCGCCGAACTCCTGAAAAAAGACAGAGCTGGCCTGTTCGGGCCCTTCGATAAAGTAAAAATTGCCGCCGCCTTCGCTGGCAATCTCGCGCAGCGTCAGCTCCGAGAAGTCACGCCCGAATCCCATCGTCGTCGTGCTGATATTGCGCTGCAAATGATCGCGAGCGATGCGTCGCAGCTCGGCCGGATTGACTATGCCGGCATTGGCCATACCGTCGGTCAGCAGTATGACCCGGCGCACGGCCGTTTTCTCTGCGGACGGCTCTTCTTCTACCATACGCAGGGCCTGTAGCCAGCCACCGCTCAGATTCGTCGAAGAGCCCGCACGAATGGACTCGATGCGCTGTGTTACCGAGAACTTATCGGTGAGCGGCAGGAGCGGCTGGATCACCTCGACGTTCGTATCATAAGCGACGACGGCCAGCGAATCGTTGCGTGTAAGCCAGTTGACGAGAGCATTCGCCGCTTCAATCACGGAGGCCAGTTTTTCGCCATGCATCGATTTGCTGCGATCGATGGCCAGCGCCACGCGCAGAGGGGTGTGCGGACCCGCTTCATCGACCGGCGGCGAGACCAGCCTTACCAGCAGATGCTGAAGAGCGGGTTCCTGATCCGAAACCTGCCTCTGTTCGAGGTGAAGACTGAATTTCATGAACCTCTACGGCGTAACAGGGGAGTCATTCAGGTCAAGCCCCTTGTCATCGCTCCGGAGACATCAAGGCGGGTTCAGACGCCTTCGGAGCAGGCTCCCCACGCCGTTCCGGACGCACGCCTTTTTCGGGAAAGATTACGTCGTTGTCTTCGCCTTTCATTGGCAGCGGCGATATTTCAGGAGAAGACTCTTCGCCCCGCGGCGGAGTCGACTCAGGCTCATACACCGACAGCGGAGCGACCTCCTCTTTGCTGAGTTCGTTCAGATCGGGTAGCGTCACATCGGCCGGATCACGCTTCATGCGATCTCTGTACACCTTCTCTTTGATATTCGACAGATACATGTCGTCGCCCGTTTGCGGAGCGGAATCGCTTCCTGCACGAAAAGACCAGATGACAACGAAGATGACCAGGACGCCCCAGACGGCCAGCACCCCGAGGCGCACCATCTTCTGCACGTTAGGAGGGATGGCATGCAGCATCCGATCAATCATTTTAAAAAGGGCGTCCACCTTTCTATAATCTGCGTTCTAAAGGCAATCCTCAACATAATTTTTCTCGGCGGCGCTCTCTCAAGTAGCACCCTCCCTGAGACAATGAGATTGAGTCTTAACTCTGTAGAGCCTCGCGGATCTCTGCCCGGCTCTGCATACGCAAAAGGGCTCTCAGCATCCTCTGCTGCGGATCGATGCTCATGAGCCGCTGACGCACGGTTTCGTAGGCCCCGAGAGGCACGCTGAAGTTCGTCACGCCTAACTCAAGAAAAAGCGGCAGAAACTCCACTCTCGCCCCCATCATACCGCAGATCGAGACCTCACGTTTTATGCGTCGCATCCCGTGAAAGAGCAGTCGATAAAAGGCCGGCTCATAGAGATCGTCAGGCGCCGGTTGAGAGCGGCTCTTGCCGATGACGTATCGCAAGAGGTCGTTCGTACCGAGACTGAAAAAATCCACGGATTGCTGCATGCGCTCCATAGAAAAAAGAGCGGAGGGGATTTCGACCATCATGCCCGCGCGGAACGGGCCGTTATAGCCGGACCGCTCCTGCTCTGCCTGAAGAGCGGAGAGAACAAACTGCCAGTCTTCGGGAGTGCGCATCATCGGAGCCATGATGCGCAGCTCCGCACCGGAGCCATGTTCGATAGCAGCCTGAAACAGTGATCTGATCTGCGCGTGAAAGATCTCGGGCTCGGCGCGGTAATAGTCCGCTCCGCGCAGCCCGCGATTGCCAGGCTTCGTGAAAAAATGGGCCGAGAATTTGTCTTCGTCCACATCAAGCAGCCGGAACGTCACCGAGCCGTCCTGTCCGGCCGCTCGCATCACCTCGCCATAGGCGGCCACCGAACGCTTCTCGTCAAAAAGCAACGAAGTGTCGCGAAGATAAAGAAATTCCGTACGGAACAATCCAACCGAAACTCTGTGATGCAGGCCATGCTCGCTAATCGTTTCGGCATCATCGGCGTTAAGCGAAAGGCGCACGACCCGACCATCGGCCAGAGTTATACTGTTGTCCTCTCGAACACCGGTCGGAGCAGATGCGCCGATAACGTCAGACATACGCTCTCGCGCCTCGTATACGGCTCCTGTTTCACCGTGGATCTCAATCCAGTTGCCGTCGCTGATCCGTTCAAACTCGGCGGCCGGTCCCGTTCGCACAAGGATGGGAATACCCTGATTGGCAGCCAGAAGCGCCAGATGCCCCGATGGGCCTCCGTCGCGAAGAATGATGGCGGCCGGCTTCGGCATTTTCAGGTACATGGCCGGCGCCAGATCGAAGGCGACGACGACGGGGCGATCGCCGGCCGTGCGCACCCGTTCAAGGCAGGTCTCTTCGTAAGAGACGCCAAGCAGAATGTCAAGGACCGTCCGCCCGGCGTCTTCAAAGTCCACCCAGCGCTGCCTGTAGAAGTCGTTGGCCGATTCGGTAAAGCGCTTCTTGAGAACCTCAAGGGCTCTGAAAAGCGCCGTCGGAGCGTTATACCCCGCCGCCAGCTGGATCTCGATCTCGTCGGCAAGCTGTGGATCACGCAGAAACACCTGCTGCAAATGCAGCATCTCACGGATGGGCTCAGGCTGTCCTTCTTCGAAACGGCGCAGATGATCGAGGGCCTGCTCGATGCCCTTTTCAAGGAGCTGGCGCTCCTGATCGACGGAGAGGCTTTCTCGTTCTGGGAGGAAGCGATGAACGGGAGGCAGTACGACCGCAGGCCCGGACGCATCGCCGGATGAGGCGGCGATGCCATGCAGATAAAAAACCCTGCGCTCCGCCTTCTGCATCTTCCCATTTTCCGGGCGGCGTTGAAAAATCAACGCTTCTTCTTCACCCGGCGCAGCACAAGATAGGTCGTATCGTCGGCCTGCCGGCGAAAGATGGAGTGTCGACGCCAGTCAAAGATCAGGTGACGCAGCAGACTTCGTGTCGATTGTCGTGCATACTTTTTAAAGACACGCTTCATTCGATCGATTCCGTAGGCGCGCCCCTGTAGATCTTCGCCTTCGTAGGCACCGTCCGTAAAAAGCAGGATGGCATCGCCGGGGTTCAGGTCTGACCGGCTGCCCCGATACTGGAAGTCGTCAAAGATACCGATGGGAATATTTCGAGTGTCAAGTTCCTCCACCTCGTTTTCGCGGTATGCATACCGCAGAAGGGGCGGGCTACCGGCAGCCGAATACTCCACCGTACCGGAAAGCAAATCAAGGATGATAAATACAAACGTCGAATAACGATCGACCTCGAAGAAGGCCCGGCTGATAATGTTGACCTTCTTCATTACCGAGGAAGGGACGACGCTGCTCATATCGACGCCGCTGTTTAAAAGATTGGCCAGATGGATCGTAAGAAGTGCGGCCTCAATACCTTTGCCGGCCACATCGCAGAGTGTTACCGCAACCCGACTGTTCGAGAGGGGGAAGATACCGAAAAAATCGCCGCTTGTGCGGTACTTCGGGATGGTGCGGCCCGTAATCTCGTAGTCCTTGAAACGAAAGACCTCTTTGCTGTTCATGCCGAGGTCCCGCGTGATGAAGCGGTACAGCGCTCGTTCACTGAGCAGTTTCTTTTTTACGAGAAAGGCTCCCAGCGGATCGGTCGATTTCCGGACCATCTCCTGGATCTCGCCTTTTCTCTCGAAAGGAAGGAGTTCGTGCTCGAACAGGACGTCGAGTACCTGTAAATCATCCATGCTAAACAGCAGACGATATACAGAGGCTGCCCGCCGCAAGAAAAATTGCCTGACACCCTTTTTTTACTGTACAGGAAGTCTGCACGGATGACGCTGCTGCAAGCCCATGCTCGACGATTTCCGAAAACCCGAGGATGTGCTCCAGAAATATCGGACCATCCTCAAAGAAACCGATCCCATTCTGCCGCTGGGCCGCGTGGTCGAGGTGAACGGCATTTCCATTCTCAGCTTCGGCCCGCCCGACACCAGCATCGGCCAGCTCTGTCGCATCGAGCCCGACGGCTCCCGCCCGGTGCTCTGCGAGGTGACGGGCTTTCGCAATAATCAGCTCATTCTCATGCCCTTCGGCTCGACGGAGGGTATTTATCCCTCGGCCGTCGTACACAATACGGGCCGGCGCATGTCCATCTATACGTCCATGGATCTGATGGGGCGTATGCTGAACGGCATGGGGCAGCCTATGGACGGGAAGCCGCCCATCCTGCACGGGGAGTTACGCTCGGCCGACGCCAATCCGCCTGATCCGATCAGTCGAAAGCCCATCGATTCGGTGCTTGTTACGGGCGTGAAAGCGATTGACGGGCTGCTCACCGTCGGGCGCGGGCAACGTCTGGGCATCTTCGCCGGAACGGGCGTCGGTAAGTCGACGACGCTGGGCATGATCGCCCGTTATACACGGGCCGATGCCAACGTAATCTGTCTGGTCGGCGAGCGCGGCCGTGAGGTCCGCGAATTCATCGAGCGAGACCTCGGTCCTGAAGGCCTTAAGCGCTCCGTCCTTGTCGTCGCCACCTCGGACCGTTCGGCCATCGAAAAGGTCTATGCCGCTCTTTTTGCGACGACGATCGCCGAGTACCTGCGCGATCAGGGCATGCACGTCAACCTGCTTATGGACTCGGTGACGCGTTATTGTATGGCGCTTCGCGAGATCGGCATCGCCTCCGGAGATCAGCTCGGACCGGGCGGTTATCCTCCTGCCGTCTGGTATAAACTGAGCCGGCTTGTCGAACGTTCGGGCGTCTCTCCAAAAGGAACGATCACCGGTTTTTACAGCGTACTCGTCGAGGCCGATGATATGAACGACCCGGTTGCCGACGCCACGCGAGGTATCCTTGACGGTCATATTATTCTTTCGCGCCGGCTCGCACGTAAGAATCATTATCCATCAATTGAGGTTCCCGACTCTATTTCAAGGGTTATGGATCAGGTCGTTTCGGCCGATCACAAAGATAAGGCCGATCAGCTGAAGACGTGGATCTCGGCGTACAGAGAAAACGAAGAGATCGTCTCTCTCGGAGCTTATGCGCGAGGATCCAATCCCGACCTGGATCAGTATCTGGCACGACAGGCGCAGATCCAGGCGTTCTTAAAGCAGCCCATCGGCCAGGGCTTCACCTTCGAACAGACTCTGGATCAGCTCTCGCAGGTGACGTTCACCCCTGAGGAAGAATACTGATGAAGCGCTTTCGTTTTCCACTCGAAGGGCTATTAAAAGTCCGGGATCTCAAGCAGAAGCAGGTGATGGCCGAGATGGCCGATATCACGGAGCGCGTGAACAATCAGCGAAGTATCGTCGAACGGTCCGAGCAGGAATACCGCGACGAGATGGAGCGTTTCGCCCGATCGCAGGGTGAGGCGTTCTCGATCGACATGTATCGCACCTTTGACCGGTATATCGATCGACTCGAAGGCGAGAAGGCCCGGGCTCACGATCGACTTGAAGAGATGAGGCCCGAACTCGAGCGGATGCAGGCAAAGCTACTGGAGGCTCGTAGAGAAAAGCGAGTCGTAGAGCTGCTTCGCGAAAGACATCTGAATCGTTATAACGAAGAAGTGCGACGCGAAGAGCGTCGCGAATTACAGGAACTGAATCAGTTGCGCAAAGAGGTATCAAGTGTTTCAGAAGATACGTCAGTTGTTTTCGACGACGGAGACGGAAGCGAAGAGCGAACGGAAGATCTACGCACAAGAGACGCCCGTCGTCGGGCCGAATACCTTGAACAGGCCGGACTCACAGAGGAACAGGCACGAAGATCCGTGGGACTCTGACGAGCTGTACGCTCTGATCCCGCAACCCGAGCTGGAGCGAAAGCTGTATCCGGAGCGGCGCATGGTACAATCTTATGATCCGCATTCCGTCGATTATCAGAAGAAACGACTCGAAGATCGAACCAGACTGTTCGCAGAGATTGCACGGAAACATTCATGAACTCGCTGTCTCCTAAAATCAAGATCGCCTACCTGACGCTGCTCATCCTTTTCTCGATAGCAGTGTTCCTGTATCTGCTTGATACGTGGAACATTATCAACGCGCGCCGGTATATCCCTTTTCTTTCAGATCAGCCGCCGATCGTAAGCGATACGACGGATAGTATCGCCCTGCTTGAAGAAGAGCGACGACGCAAAGAAGAAGAGCGTCTGGCCGAACTCGAACTGCAGCTGAAAGAGATGGAGGCCCGACTTACCGAAGAGAAAGGCTCTCTTGAAGAAAAGCAGAAAGAATATGAAGAGCTGAAACAGGGCCTGCTTGAAGAGAAGAAACGCTATGAAGAGCGACGCAACGCCGACGCCCAGAAAGAGAAGATGATCGCCGAGATGGCGCAGCGTCTGAACAACATGCCGCCGACCGACGCCGTTGCCATCCTCACCGGATGGTCTGACGCCGATATCGTCGACGTCTTTCTGCGTATGGAACGAAACGCCGAGGCTGAAGGAACGACGTCGATCGTGCCCTATCTTCTGACGAAGATGCCAAGAGACCGCGCCTCCATCATCACATCACAGATGATGGACGAGGAGGCGCGACTCAAACCTGTCATTGAATGACATAGGATTTCTGCACGATTTTCATCTGACGGAAAAAGCATTTGCCGATAGGCGCCGAAGGACTTGACAGCGAACGAGTTTGTGCTTCATTACGAGCGGAGGCTTCACGATGGAAATGACAGAAATCAAAACGATGCTGCATGAAAGCATTGAGAATATTGATGATCCGGCCATCTTGCTCGCCATGCAGGAAATCGCCGGTCGAAAGTACACTCCTCAGGATCCGCCGCATTTGTCCCCAAATCAGATTCTGCGTATAGAAGAATCAACGCAACAGATACGCGAAGGACTATATGTCACAAACGAGGAAGCCGATGCACTGGTGGACGAATGGTTAAACGGGTAATCTGGTCTCGAAAAGCCATCGCCGACCGTATTTCGATTCTGGACTACTGGCAAAAACGGATTGGCTCAACCTCTTACAGCGCTCGCCTGGATACCGAAATCCGGCGCGTTGTAAAAATGATCGCACAGTATCCCGCCATCGGTCGCACACTTGAAGGCCGCCACGAGCGGTTCTTCGTCATATCGCATTACTTGATCGTATATGCTGAAAAGCCGGACCGTATTGAAATATTGCACGTCTGGGACAGCAGACGAAACCCTGATACTCTTATCCCTTAATCGGCTGCACATTGCGCGCTACTCCATGGATGTTCCACAAGTCCTCTGCGCTTGACATCGCATGAGCGAAGCGTCAAATGGCGGCGTGTCCTCTTCTTCTGGCAGAATGTTTTCCATCACCACCTTCGGCGAAAGCCACGGCCCCGGCATCGGCGTCGTCATCGACGGCTGCCCCGCCGGTATCGCCATCGATTCCGACTTTATTCAAAGGCAGCTCACGCGAAGACGCCCCGGTCAGAACCGGCTGACGACTCCGCGAAACGAAGAGGATCGCTTTCAGATTCTGAGCGGCGTCTACGAAGGCCGCACGCTGGGTACGCCCATCGCCCTCTTCGTGCCGAGCACCGACGTGAAATCGGGAGACTATTACCGCTGGGCCGACGTTTACCGTCCGTCGCATGCCGATTTCACCTATCATGCGAAGTACGGCTACCGCACGCCCATCGGAGGGGGGCGAGCATCGGTGCGCGAGACGATTGGCCGCGTGGCCGCCGGTGCTCTTGCCGCGCAAATTCTAAGAGAGGAGTTCGGCACAGAGGTCATCGCATGGGTCGACTCCATCGGCAAGACGACAGGCCGCGGATACGAGCATCCGCCTACGTCGATCGATGAGGTCGATGCCTCTATCGTCAGATCGCATCTGCCCGAGGTCTCGGAGCGTATGATTCAGGAGATCGAACAGGCCCGACTCGCCGGCGATTCCGTAGGCGGTACGATCTGCGTCATCGTGCGCAACGTGCCTCCCGGGCTTGGCGAGCCCGTCTTCGACAAGCTTGAGGCCGAGGTCGCGAAGGCCTGTCTGAGTATTCCGGCCTGCAAGGGCTTTGAATCCGGTTCGGGTTTCGCGGGCACGACGATGCGCGGCAGCGAGCATAACGACGCCTTCTTCGTAAAAGGAAAAGAGGCCGCATCAAACGAAGGCCAGGACGACGAATCCGATACGGATGCAGAGAGCATGGAGCGCGTGCGTCCCGGCTACGTGCCGAATCCCGTGCATGGAGTCGAAAACGTTCCGGAGTTATACACAAAGACGAATCGCTCGGGCGGCATCCAGGGCGGCATCTCAAACGGAATGCCCTTGCTCTTCAGACTGGCCTTCAAACCGACGGCGACCGTTCGTAAAAGGCAGGTCACGGCTAACGAAAGCGGCGAGCCGATCACTCTTCGCGCCGGCGGACGTCATGATCCCTGTGTCGTGCCGCGCGCCGTTCCGATCGTCGAATCGGCGATTCATCTTGTACTGATGGATATGATGCTGCGTCAGCGCGCCATTCATCCGGAATGGTGGTTGCGATATTCAAAAAACGCGAAAAATTACCTGTCGAAAATGTCTGAATCATAAAAAAACACCGAGAGGCCCTGCATGTCCCTTACAAAAGCGATCGCAATCCTGTTTATCCCTGCCCTGCTTTTCAGCTGCCAGAAGAAGGCCGATCCGGCTAAATTAATCTCTGCGCTTGAGCAGGCTGTGCAGAAGAACTATTATTTTTACGAAGAAGGGCCGGCCTTCTCTGAGGCTGCGTATGAGGCGGCGGCAAAGGCCATAGATCCGCAGTCTGCATGGAATCCCGGCGAAAACGCCGCTGCCGCTCTGGCGAGCAGAATCAATGAAATGCCCGAGGCGCAGCGCGACGATTCTATGCGCAAGGCATTCAACGCACTTCTCGGCGGTGAGGGCAACGACCGCCGCAACTACTATATCGGACTGGAAACGGCCCGTCGCCTGAAAGATCCTGCGCTGAACGCAGGCGCCGGCCTTGTTCTCTTTCGTGAGAGCTACGGACGCTTTCGTATCGTCGACGTCCTTGAAGGATCGGCCGCTCACCTTGCCGGCATTCCACAGAAGGGGATGCTCGAAAAGATCGAAAATCGACCCGTTATCGATCTTGAACTTGAAGACGTCGTGGCGCTGATCCGCGGCACCTCAGGCACTTCACTATCGTTAACCGTAGACGGAAAGCAATACACGCTCGTACGCGGGCAGTATTCCGTTCAGCTGTTGCGCAAATCTGAGTGGGATGTCGAAGGGAAACGCGTTCTCTACGTTGAACTGCGATCGGCCGGCAAAGGCGCCGCCCGCGAACTTGAATCAGTTCTGATGAAAAGTAACAACCCTGATGCGATGGTGCTTGATCTGCGTAAGCTCAATTCGGGCGATTTTGAAGAGGCCTTTGCAATCGCCGATCTCTTTGTCGGCGGCGGAGAAATGGGACTCATCAAACGCAAGGGCATCGCTGCCCGTCCCATGCAGGCCGATGCGAACGTACTCTATTCGGGCAAAACCTACGTACTCGTCAGCAATCGCACGTCGCCGCATGTAAAAACGCTGGCGATGGCTCTGCGACTTTCAGATAAAGTGAAGTTTATCGGCCCGGACACCTCGCTCGTCACCTACGCAGGAATCGAAGTGCCTCTCGAAGACGACGGTTATGCGATGATCATCGACGCCGTTATTGAACCGGCTGAAGGCAAGGATTCACGCCTCAACCCCGACATAGAGATCGAGGATTTTGTTCCTCTTAACCCTCCGTCGACAAAACCGGACGAACAGGATCCCGCTCAGGCGGCGCTACTGAAAGCCCTGTAACATGGAACTTGCCGGCAGAACTGCACTCGTCACCGGAGCGGCAACTCGTATCGGACGCTCCGTAGCACTTGCTCTTGCCGGCGAAGGGGCCATTATCGCCCTGCACTATCGTCATTCAAAGCAGGAAGCAGACGAGACGCTGAGCGAGATCCGTCGACTCTCACCGCAGAGCTTTTCCGTTCAGGGCGATCTCTCTCATCGAGAGCAGATCGAAGTCGTAGCCGCATCGGTAATCGAGCGCGGGCCGGTCGATATACTTATAAACAACGCCTCGCTCTTTCCTGTCGAAGATCGCTTCTTCACGTTCGATATGGAGCAATGGGATCGCCTCTGGAACGTAAACGTGCTCGCCCCGATGCTACTCTCGCGAAGGCTCTTCGTCGGTAATGGCTCCGGAGCAATCGTTAACCTGATTGATGCCGGTCTCAATCGCATCCGCTGCGAGAATTTCGTCTACCGGATGACGAAGGCTGCATTGAAAGAGATGACGTTGATGCTTGCCCTTGAGCTGGCCCCGCATGTAAGGGTGAACGGCATCGGCCCCGGGGCGATCCTGCCTCCTGCAAAGATGGGGTCGGACGGGAAGACGATCCGCCCTGACGGAGATCGCGCAGCCGGCCTCTTCGACGCCTACGTTCAGAAGCACGTTCCCCTACAGAGGCCCGGTTCGCCCGAGATCATCGCCTCAAACGTACTGCATCTATTAATGCAGGATTTTCTGACCGGTGTCATTCTGCCTGTCGACGGCGGCGAATACGTGTAGAGGCGCTGCGAGGCCTTTCTCGATCGCGGGTCTGGCGACCATTTCAAGTGCCACTGCACTCTCTTTTACCTCTGCTTTACGTTTGCCAGCTCTGCCGTCGACTTTTCGCTGGCCCTGATGGCCGATCGAATACTCATTCGAGATCTGCGACTGCGATGCCTGATCGGCATCCATCCCGAGGAACGGGAAACTGCACAGGAATTACGCATTCACCTGACGCTATTTACAGATATAAAAAAGGCCGCCGCGTCGGATTTCATTGGCGATGCCGTCGACTATCAGAAAGTCACCGAGCATATCCTCGACTTCACCGAGACATCCAGTCGCTTGTTATTGGAGACGCTGATCGAAGATATGGCGCGCATGATACTGGTCAACTTCTCAGCGGTTGAGGCCTTGCAGTTACGTGTAGAAAAGCCGGCCGCCCTGCCGCTTGCCCGATTTGCCGGCATTGAAATCGAACGTAGCAGAACGGATTTCGGGATTTAAGCGGTTATCATTCATCGTCCTTTATCGCCAGAAAGACGGCGAGAAAGTAAAACTTGTAGATGCAATCTACATGCGAGAAACCGACATTCTTCAACCACTTCAGCTGATCGTCAAGCAGCGCGGATTGATCGAGTTTGCGTCTTTCATAGGAATGTCTGCAATCCTCTTCGCTTAAGTCTGTCGCCTCAATGCGACGAACCCAGTCGTCGTAGTACAGTTTTTCAAGATAGTCCGTCGGCCCGAGCACCTGATCTGCATTGATGAAGCGTCCGCCCGGGGACAGGACGTTATAAACGCGGTGCATAAGAATCGCCTTGTCTTCATCGCTTAAATGATGGATGGACAGGGCCGACACTACGAGATCGAACGGACCTTCAGGCAACTGAGTGCTGTAGTCCATCTGCAGAAAGCTAATTCGTGGTTTATCCGAAAACCGCTCCCTTGCCCTATCAAGCATGGGGTCGGAAACATCGATGAGCAGGGCCCGACTTTCAGGATGCTTGCGCAGCAATAGATCGGTCAGCAGGCCGGTTCCGGCTCCGATATCAAGAATTCTCGGCGACTCAAGGCATTCGGTTAATTCGACGGCCGTTCCGTAGAAATCATCAAACCTGGGTATCAACATCCTGCGCTGACGATCATACTGCGATGCACCGGCATTGAATTTTTCAAGCAACTCTTCTGTGTTCATGCCTGTATTCTACACAGACCAAGCCATAACGCAAATCATTAGTTGCTATAGCCACTATAACATTTCGTTATGGGACGCCCCTGCCGCCGATAACACATCCTGACGCCGGACAGCATCGACTGCCGGCCCGCATCCATTGCGAGCCACCCTCCTCTGCGCGTTAAGCTTGCTCAGGCTCTAGTTTGAAATCCAGCGCCTTCAGAGCCGCGGCCAGAGCCTCGTTATCCTCGGCAAGGATAAACATCCGATCGCCTTTCTCAAGCACGGTCGTTCCGTTAGGAGTGATATACTGCCCGTCTCGCTGAATCATCGATATTAGAGCGGTTCGAGGGAACCCAAGCTGAACGATAGAACGCCCGACAGCAGCTCCGTCTTCGAGAACGATTTCTACAAGTTCAGATTTCACTGAGTCGGCCAGCTCCAGATCGACGTCCGTGCGCGGCTTCAGCGATTCGGGCAGACCCACCCCAAGAATCTTCGCTACAAACGACAGGGTCGTTCCCTGTATCATGACGGAACTTAAAGAGACGAAGAAGACGATATTAAAGATCATATTCGCTCGCTCCAGGCCGGCAACGAGAGGATATGTGGCGAAAACGATGGGTACGGCTCCGCGAAGGCCCACCCAGGACACGAACCAGCGGCTGCGATTCTTCATATTAAACAGGCTGAGGCTGAAAAAAACTGTCAGCGGCCGCACGACAAACATAAGGAAAAGCGAGATGACTAACCCTATTCCAATGACGGGCACGATCTGGCTCGGAAAAACAAGCAATCCAAGCGTAAGAAACAGAATGATCTGACTGAGCCAGGCATAGCCGTCGAAGGCCTTGATGATTCCCTTCTTGTGGATGAGCTCCTGGTTTCCCAGATACACCGCACATAGATAAACGGCAAGGAAACCGTTTCCTCCAAGCGCATCGGTGGCTGAATACGTGAAAAACATTAGCGCCATTACAAGAACGGGAGACAACCCCTCGAAATCGAGCCGGATTCTGTTAATGACGAATTTACTCAGATGCCCGGCCAGCAGGCCAAGCGCTCCGCCGATCATAAGCTGCTTCAGTAAAAAGGGAACAATACTGGCAATGCCTTCGTCCTCATTGAGAACAAGCGTAGTGAACACAATCGTGAGAACGTTGGCCATCGGATCGTTACTACCGCTTTCCAGTTCAAGCGTCGGACGCAGGTTATGCTTCAGCGCCAGGCTTCTCGATCGCAGAATCGAGAAGACGGCGGCGGCGTCGGTGGACGAAACGATCGAGCCGAGAAGCAGGCTCTCATAAAGCGTGAAATCGGTAACGTAGTAAACAAAGGCGCCAAGCCCCATCGCCGTCATCAACACTCCAAGAGTGGAAAGCGTTATCCCCTGCCAGAGGATCGGTTTGATGGCCTTCCAGTCGGTCTCCATGCCGCCTGAAAAAAGAATAAAATTAAAGGCGATGATGCCTACGAACTGCGCCTTCTTCGGATCATCGAACTGGATGCCACCGAGGCCCTCAGAGCCGGCAAGCATACCGACCAGTAAGAAGAAAACGAGCGTCGGCACTCCAAACCGATAGGAGGTTTTGCCGGCCAGAATACTCAAAAAAAGAAGGATGGAGCCGACAAGCAATATGTTCTCTGCCGTTAAATTCAAAGGCATCACCTCTTATTTATGGAAAGTTGCACGGATTCGCTGCCCAATAAAAAACAATTCGCCTCTCGGGGCAAGGAAAAAGGCGCGACCGTACCTGCCGCCCCGCGCAGATGCATTTGACTTCAGATTCTTTCAAGCGGAGTATAACGATCGAGAAACCGCCGCGTCGTCCCGTCGTCGAAGCGTATGGTTAACTTAGCTCCGGCCGGCGTCTTCTCTGTGTTTTCGATTTCGCCCGTTCCGAAGCTTTTATGTCTGATGCGATCACCCGGTACAAGATTAAGGGCGCTTGAGCCCGAATCGGGAGCCGGCCGCGATACGACCTTGCGTTCGGAATACGAGCGAGAGGAATCGGACCACGAAGAATCAAACTCGTCATACGATCGCTCGCGACGCGTCTGGATGCCCATCTCTTCGAGAAAACGTGAAGGTAGACGAGGATCAAACGATCCGCCCGTTCGCCGAAAGCGACATGCAGAAAGATAGAGCTGCTCCATCGCCCGCGTGATGCCCACATAGACAAGGCGACGCTCTTCTTCGAGGTTCCCCTCTTCAAGCGACATACGATGCGGTAGAAGAGACTCTTCAAGGCCCGTGAAAAAGACGACGCGAAACTCCAGGCCTTTCGCGTTATGCAGCGTCATCAGATGAACGCCCTGGCGATCCTCTTCTTCGAGATCGGGGTCGCTTTCAGACGAATACAGGGAAACGCTCTGTAGAAACTCGGCGATGTCGACCTCACGGTTCTCGGCGCCTGCCCGATCTTCATAATCGGCCAGAGCGGTCGCAAACTCCTGCATGTTCTCGATGCGCGATACGGATTCCGGATCATCTTCTTTGCGATAATATTCGACGATACCCGACTCCTCGATCAACGTTTTGAGGATCACAGACGGTCGTTCGCCGGAGTTGTTGAGGTCGGTCCATCGTTCATAATTGGCAAGAAAGGCGTTGATCGGCTTCGCGCCGCGAAACCCGGGCTTCACGGCCAGCTGACGCAGTGCCTCAAGATACGGGATGCCGGTCGTTCCGGCAAGAAAGCGGGCCGATTCCAGGGTCTTCTCGCCGATGCCTTTGGGCGGATTGGCAAGCACGCGCTCAAAATTTTCCACGTCGAGCGGGTTAACCAGAACCTGCATATAGGCCATCAGGTCACGGATCTCCTTGCGATCGAAAAAACGAAACCCGCCGAAAACCGTATGCGGTAGGTTCGCCTCGCGAAAAACCTGCTCGAAAATGCGGGATTGCGCGTTCGTGCGATAGAAGACGGCAATCTCGTTCAGGCGAACGCCGGCGCTGCGCAACTCGCGAATGCGCGATAGAACGGAACGAGCCTCTTCGCCCTCCTCTTGATACAGACGAAAGCTCGGAGGACGAGCATCGGGGCGATTCGTAAAAAGCGTCTTCTCCCGGCGCTCCGAGTTATTCTGGATAACGCTGGCCGCCAGCTTGAGAATCGACGGAGTGCTGCGATAGTTCTCTTCGAGACGAAGAACCTTCGCTTCGGGAAAGTCCTTCTCGAAATTCAAGATGTTGCTGATGTCGGCTCCGCGCCAGGAATAGATCGACTGATCGTCATCGCCGACGACGACGACGTTGCGGTGACCGCCTGCAAGTAGAAGAACGAGGCGATACTGTGCATGGTTCGTATCCTGATACTCGTCTACGAGCAGATGCTGCCAGCGGCGACGGCACATCTCAAGCAGCTGAGCGTTCGTCTGAAGCAGCATGACCGTCTCATAAAGCAGATCTGAAAAATCGAGCGCCTGCTGCTCCCGCAATCGTTTATGGTATTCGCGATAAAACTGAGCTATGGATTGATGATACGGATCTTTTCGCGTCTCGGCCGCATACGAATCGGGATCAAGCAACCGTTCCCGTGCGCGCTCTGTCGCATTCAACGCCGCCTCAGGAGGTAGGAGAGCGGCTTCCACTTTTAGATCCTTGAGGATCTTCTTCGCCAGGCTCTTCTGTGCCGCCGGATCATAAACGGTAAAAGAGCTTTTTAACCCAAGAAGCGGAGCATTCTCACGTAAGATCTGCAAACCAAGAGAATGAAAGGTGCGGATCATCGCATCTCGCCCGTACGGACCGACAAGCGCCTCCGTTCGCTCGCGCATCTCAGCCGCAGCCTTGTTCGTAAACGTGACGGCCAGTATGCGGCGAGACGGAACATCGCGCACGCGAATCAGGTGAGCGATGCGATGCGTGATGACTCGCGTCTTACCCGAACCCGCCCCTGCAAGGATGAGCAGCGGACCGCCGTCGTGCAGCACGGCCTCCCGCTGAACATCATTGAGCCCTTCGAGGAACTCGCGCTCCAGCGTCGCTTTGAGGTTATCCGTCTCCATCCATCCGCCTCCTGCCGTACGCCACGGCCTTCATTCCCGGTGCGAATTGATATTCGTCAAGCAGATCAAGTTCGTCAAAACCGGCGTCGATTCGCAGCCAGCCGTCATCAGTAGTATCGCGGGGCTCTTCATGTTGTACATGAAGAAAGACGTCGTCTTCCTGCAATGAGTGCAGCCACAGCGGCAAAAGGCCGTATCCCGATTCAATCAAAATGCGATTCAGTCCCTTTTCGGCAAGCAGCTCCGACAGTTCGCTAAAAAACGCAGGATCAGTAACGTCGGGCACCTCTATGGCGCCGGGCCAGTGGCCGCTCATCGAGCGCACGCTCAAGAACAACGCCTCGCGTCCGGTCGCCGAGGACAGGGCATACTGCCTCTCGAAGAATAACTCTCGACCGACAAAGGGACGCCCGAGCAGAAAGATACGAACGGGCTGGAACTCCCTTCGCAGCTCCGGATCTTCAATCGCCGACCATCCGCTATCCGGCTCGAAAAGCGAACGAAGCCAGACATTACGTGCACCCACATCAGCGACCCGAGCCATCGGCGATTCTTCGAATGGAATCACCGCGCTGCGAAGCGGAGGACGCAGATCAAGCGACGGACGATCGACGGCGACCGTGCCGGGGCCGACAAGCACGCCGTCGCACTTCGCGCGCAATCGCATCGTCAGAATGCGACCGGACTCCCCGGTTAACGATACCGAGCGGTCCCGGTGGCCCATGACGCCGTTGCGATCGGTGGCCAGTTTCACCGTATAAAGCGGACGTCCTTTCAATCGTGAGAGAAACGGCAGAAGAAAACTGCGAAACGGGCCATCGGCCTGCTCTACGCGAAAACCCATCTGTCTCAGAGCGGCGAAACCGCCCCCATGCAACGACGGATCGGCCTCGGCAATACGCACGGTATCGATATAAAGGCCGTGCGCCTTTGCAAAGTCGGATTCTCTGCCATACAGACCGATGCGCTGAACGCAGGGCGGCGTCCTCCCGTAACGACTGCACGGTTCGAGCGTCACCGTCATGGTTAACGGCAAAGGCGGATCAAAGCGAGCATGCTCAAGGGCAAAGCGGTCAAGGGCGTCGAGGGCGACAATCTCGGCATGACGCCGGCCGGCCGGCTCTGTGGCGCCGCCGATCAGAATACTGAGATCGGCCGAGCTGATTACGCAGGCGACGGAGGGATTCGGCGCCGTGCGACCGGAGGCGAATATGGATAAGCGCAGGAGGGCGCGGGCCTCCTGCGAAGTATCATCAGGAATGTCGACGCAGTCGCATCCTTTCATAAACCTGCACGATCGGGCTCGCCACACAGATAGACGAGTAGGTACCGATGATAATACCGAAAACGAGAATGGAGGCGAAGTCCTTCAACGATTCGGCCCCGCTTATAAGGATCGCTACGATGGAGAGCATCGTTAAGAACGATGTGAGGATGGTTCGTGAAAGCGTTCCTTTGATGGCCGTATCGAGGATGGTGGACGATGTCAGGTCAGAACGATCCGATATCGTGCCGCGTATACGGTCGAAGATGATGATCGTATCGTTAATCGAATAACCGATCAGCGTCAATACGGCGGCTATGACGGGAACAGAGGGCTCGATCTGCATGATACCGATATAGCCGAGCGTGAAGATGATATCGTGCAGCAGAGCAAGCGTGGCGCCAAGAGCATACGAAAAATCGAAGCGGAATGATACATACGCCGTGATCAGAAGCATCGTATACAAAAGCGCCTTCAACGACGTCTTGAGTAGATCAGCCCCATAAGAGGCTGAGATCACTTCGCGCGATACAACCTTATCGGATTCGATCTTCAGATGCGGTAGAAGCACCTTCTCGATTTCACCGGCTACGGTCTTCTCGACGAAAAGCGGACGTTTCTCACCCTCAACGACGGGCCTGTTCTTTAGCTCTTCTTCGAACTTTTTGCGATCTTCGGCGTTCGCCTTATCAACGATGGCCTGATAGGTGTCTCGCACATCGGGGCCGAATTCGATATCGTATTTGTTTCCTGTGACGTCGGTCTGGCGAATCAATGGATTCTCAAGACCCGAGGCCTTCACGGCTGCCTCAACGCCGTCGCGGCTCATATCGGCAGGCAGAACGACGCTCAGGCGGATGCCGCCGTCAAAGGCGATCGAGCGAGCAAATCCACCGAAATGCCCGAAGGTGGCGCCGAAGAACAGCGCCATGCCGCTCAGAGAAAAAATCAAATAGTAGCGTCTGTACTTAACAAAACTCATTTCAGTTTCTCCGCTATGCCCGTGCCGATCGGAACGTTGCGCATTCCAAGGCCGTCGATCATCAGATCAAAAAGATACCGCGAGACAAAAAGCGCCGTGAACATCGACGAAACGAGACCGAAGAACAGCGTCAGAGCGAAGCCCTGAATCGGCCCGTCGCCGTTATAATAAAGGATCACGGCAGAGATCAGCGTCGTAACGTTCGCATCGAGAATCGTCCAGAAGGACGACTCAAAACCGGAATGCACGGCCACGCTCATCGATTTACCCGCTCTCAGATCTTCGCGGATCTTCTCGAAGATGATGACGTTCGCATCGACGGCCATACCGACGGTAAGGATAAGGCCTGCAAAGCCCGGCAGGGTTAACGTGAATTCCAGAAGCGAAAGAAGGGCGCTCAGAATCACAAGGTTCAGAAAAAGAGCGATCACCGCTACGATACCGGCCACCCTGTAATAGAGAAGCATGAAGGCGTTTACCAGAATAAAACCGACAACGACGGAATAGACGCCCATCTCAATCGACTGCTTGCCGAGCGACGGACCGATAAAAGAGACAGAAAGGATATCAAGCGGAAGCGGAAGGGCGCCTTCGCGAATGACGTTAGCCACCTCGCGAGCCTCTTCCAGATCAAACTGACCGGTAATGACGCCCGACCCGCCTACGATAGCAGTCTGAATCACCGGATCCGATACGACTCGATCGCCCCAGAGGATCGCCATGCGCTTCCCGATGTTGTTACGGGTAACGTCGGCGAATTTATTCGCCCCTTCGTTGCTCATGACGAAGTTGATGCGATACCATGGGCTGTCTCCCGTCAGGCTTTCGCGAGCATCGGTCATATCGCTTCCGTCCATGACCGCAGGGCCGAGCACGCGAAACTCACGGGGAAGCGAGATACCAGTTCCGGCCTGATTCTTACGCCAGTAAAGAAACAGACGACCCTCTTCGGGCTTCAATCCGGCACGCAGAGCCGCCTCATCTATCAGTCTCTTCACCTCGACAAAATCCGGGTGCTCCTGTCGGTATACTTCCTGAATTCGAAGAAGCGTCTCTTGAAACTCAGGAGTTTCAAAGCGAGCCGTCGCTGCATCGTTCACCATGCGGTATTCCACCGTAACCGTATCTTTAATGATGTCGAGAACCTGCGTTGAGTTCGCCACGCCGGGAAGGTCTACGGCAATACTGTAGCTACCGGGCTGCATACGCAGCTCGGGCTCGGTCAGGTTCTGATTCATAAGACGTTTTTCAATGATGCGCAGGGCCTCTTGCAGAAGCTCGGTCTTTCTTGCCTCGGAAAGGTCGAGAAGGCGACGCATCTCGGCCAGACGGTTTTCGGCAGCAAGGCGTTCGTCTTCGGGCAGAGTGCCCGAGGCAAGCTTCTGTTCGAGGTCCTTCACGACCGGATCAAACCTTTCTTTCAGGTTAGCCAGATATGTATCGTAATCGGCCTGGAAAACGGCGCGCATACCGCCCTGGAGGTCGAGACCGAGCTTCAGGGCAAGACGCTTGATGCCGTCTTTGGAGAGGAATCCGAAGAAATGCTCGACGGGATGCGGAAGTACGATCGTCCGGCGGTCGTCAAGAACGTCGGCGTTTCGCTGAACCATCTCGTTGATCTGGGTGGCCGTAACGTATCGCGCCTTCACGATGCACTGCCGCTGCGCCTCGGGCTGCCCCTCGCAGGTAGCTCCCGGAAACGATGCGGGCAGGCCTTTCTCGCTATCAGCAAGGAACATACGGATTTTCTCGACGGGCAGCGGCTCTCGCTGGCCTTCTGCATTGCGCGTATATTCGAGAAAGGTTATGCGAACCTCTCGCTCTCCGTAGTTAGGCCAGAGAAGCAACGCCGAAAGGCCAACGCTTAATCCGACGACAATCGTCTTCCAGATCAGTTTATTCATAGGTTATCTCGTCTCAGAAATGCGAAAGCTCAGCGACGCGAGCCTCCGGAACGTAATCGATAAAGGATAAAAACGCCAAGAAGCACGCCGAGGATGATGAGGTTGATGACCGTCTGGTCCTTGAACAGGTTAGACAGGAAGCCCTCGCCTTCTTCGTCCAGTGCAGGCTTCGCCGGCTTTGCCTGCTGCGGCTTTTCGGGCGCTGCAGGCTGTTCATGTTCTGTCACTTCCATGCGACGGTCGACCTGCGCCTCTTCGCCCGAAATCAAACCGGGAATATAGCGATCGGTGCTGCGCGGCAGCGTCAGATCAGCCCCCTCCGGAGCCGCAAGAAGCGGCCCGGCGAGAACCAGTAGCGCTGCAATCCCTGTAACAGTTCTACGCATGAAGCGTCACTTTCCTTCTTTCTTCTCGGCCTTCTCAGTGCTGGAACGGCCCCGCACTTCCTGAATGGCCGAGCGCAGCAGCTCCATGCGCGTATTATCGCCCACATTGAGAATGACCGTATCTTCTTTTACGGCGTGTACGCTGCCGATGATGCCGGCCGAGGTGATGACCGTGTCGCCCTTCTTCAGAGCGTCGAGCATCTCTTTCTTGCGCTTCTCTTCTTTACGAGCCGGTCGGATCGAGAAGAAATACATCACGGCAAAGACGCCAAGAATCATCAGAGGCATCGAATATTGAGCCCAGATATCCATGGGCGATGCCTGCTGCTGTGCCGGAGCAGCAGGCGCCTGCGTCTCAGCGGTCTGCTGAGCGAGGTAGGGAAGAAAACGTGGATCCATTGGGCAAGCCTTTACGACGATCGTCGGGGGGCAAGCAAAAACGGGCAGGCGTAAGTTTCCGTTAGATGAGCCGTTTAAAGTCAGACCAAGGCAAGGGCGCTCATGGTTGCCGCGCCGCCCCGCATCCTCGCCTCAGCCGGCATCAAAAAATCCCTGTATCAGCCTTTGCTCGTCGATTCAAGAATCCAGCGACGAAGCAAGAATATCAAGAGGGCGAGTACTCCGGCATCGACGGCAGGCGATGCAATCTGCAACCATAGCGGAGAAAAGGAGAGACTGAACAATGAGAGACCATGCATAATGATAGAGGCCAGAGTGAAGCAGGCAACGGCCAGGCGAATCCAGACTTCGGGGCGAAAGAAGAATGCGACAAGCAAACAGGCTCCCGTCGGTACGGCCGCAACGAGATAGTCCATAAACGGCTCTTCTACTACAATCGCAAACAGCATGCACCCCTCGAATTCCTCGCTGCTCACAAACAGACGGGGAACAAACCATTTGACGGCACCGGCCACGACAAGCAGGGTCAGGGCCTTTAATACGACAGAGACGCTCCCGGAAGGCATGGCTGAATCATACGAGCCCGAACTGAGCGTCCGTCAAGCGAATCTACCAGATGGCCCTGCTCAGAAGGCTTGCCATCAGCAGCAGCGAAAATATGGTTGAGTCATTCACGGAGGCTTGATGTTTGTTACCCTCGCCGTTTTAGGCATCAGTATCATTCTCTTCGTAACCGGACGCGTCAGGGCCGATATTGTCGCCCTCTCTGCGCTTTTGATTCTTATACTTGCCGGCATACTGACGCCCGCTGAAGCGTTGACGAGCTTCTCTGATCCGCTTGTCGTTATGACCGTGGGGCTCTTTGTAGTCAGCGGAGCGATCCTGCGCACGGGCCTTGCGAAAATGGTCGGCCGCACAATCCTGAAACTTGCCGGCGAGAACGAGGAGCGACTCTTCTTTTTGATCATCGCCGTCACCACGCTCATCGGCGCCTTTGTCAGTAACACCGGTACCGTCGCCCTCATGATGCCCATCGTCGTCAGCATGACGATGCAATCCGATATAAACGCCCGCAGGCTGCTTATGCCTCTGGCCTTTGCGGGCAGCATGGGCGGGATGTTCACGCTTATCGGAACTGCGCCCAATCTTGTGATTCAGGGAGTTCTTACTCAGAACGGTTATACTGATCTGAAATTTTTCTCGTTCGCTCCCGTCGGCGCCGTCGTCTTTATCTCAGGTGCCCTGGGATTCTGGGCGCTCACGAAGATCTTTCTTTCTCAGAAAGTGAACATGAAAGCGAAGAACCTGAGCAAGCCCCTTCAAGAGCTGGCGAAGGAATACCGCATCCGCACGTTCACCGCTGCAATTACCGGGGGGTCAGGCGTCTGCGACAGAACGCTGAAAGAGCTGAGAATCCCCGAGAAATATTCGATAAATATCACCGGCGTTATCCGAAAAAGCGCGCATTCCAGGCACTTCATATTAAAAGGAGAAGAGAAAAGCGAAATCGCCGGCCCTGCAACGATCCTTCATGCTGAAGACGTCATCAGCGTCGTCGGCAGTGAAGAAAACGTGAAACGCTTCATCGAAGACCACTCGCTGACGCTGATCCATGGCGCAAGAGAAGAGCCATCCAGTATGGGCATTGCCGAGGCCGTCCTGCTTCCCAATTCCGGGCTTGTCGACGTTAAGGTGAAAGACTCGGGCTTTCGCAAAAAGTATAACGTGAATATCCTCGCCATCAACCATCGCAGACAGTACAAATCCGACAACCTTGCCCATGAGGTGATGCGCGCCGGAGACACGCTTCTTGTTCAGGGAAGGTGGAAGGACCTTGCGCGGCTTCATCAGGATTATGAAAATATCGTTCTCGTCGGTCAGCCTCTTGAAGAGGCGGCGAAGGTCACACTGAACCACAAGGCTCCGCTTGCTGCGATGATCATGCTGCTGATGATCGCCTCTATGGCGATGAACATCCTGCCGCCTGTAGTCGCTATCATATCCGCCGCGCTGATGATGATCATCACCGGATGCATACGGAACATGGAAGAGGCCTATCAGCTTATTAACTGGGAAAGCGTCGTGCTTCTCGCCGCCATGCTGCCCATGGCAACCGCTCTTGAGAAAACGGGTACGGTAAGCCTTGTTACAGGCGGCCTTGTGGATGCCTTCAGCGGAATGGGAGTCTACGGTCTTCTTGCCGGAGTCTATCTGTGCACGTCCATGCTGACTCTTTTTATCAGCAACACGGCAACGGCCGTACTTTTTGCGCCCATTGCCTTCAAGGTAGCGCAAAGCGTCGGCGCCAGTCCTTATCCGTTCCTCATGGCAGTTACCGTGGCGGCCAGTATGTGCTTCGCCAGTCCGTTCTCAACACCGTCCAATGTGATGGTTATGACGCCCGGCCGGTACTCCTTTGTCGACTATGTAAGGGTCGGCGGTCCGATGCAGATCCTCATGGGCGTCATCATGATCATCGTCCTGCCTCTGATCTTTCCGTTCTGAATAGAACGCCTCTCTGGCGCCTAACTGCCGACCGAGGTAACCGAGCCTGAGTTGTTGCGAAACGCTCTCCAGCGATCCAGCGTTTCAATGGCCTTGCCCGACTTCAGATGATCGAGTACGAAAGCTCGGGCGTCGGCGATATTCAGGTCTTCGCGAAGCAGGCTGATCACGGCTCCGGCATTGACCGAAACCATCATGTTTTCGACGGCGTCGCCCTCGCCTTTAAGAATACGCTCGAAGCGCTCGGCCGATTGCTTGCGGTCGGCGACGCGCAGCGACTCGATCGGAGTCGGATCAATCCCAAAGTCCTCGGGGCGCCATGTCCCTTCGGACTGAATGCGGCCGTTGTCGATGAAGATGAAATCGGTCGGAGCGGCGATCGAGATCTCGTCCAGCCCGTCATGTGAATGGATCACGTAGGCACGCTTGCGCCCGAGACCTACAAGGGCACGGGCCACGGGAGCGAGGAACCTGCGATCATAGACGCCCATCAGCTGATGCGTGACCGGCGCCGGATTGGTGATCGGCCCCAGGATATTAAAGACGGTCCGTACGCCGAGAGCCTTGCGCACGGGAGCGGCAAAGCGCATCGCCGGATGCCATGCCGGCGCAAAAAGAAAACACATGCCGATCTCATTCAGAGCCTCGACGCTTTCTTCATGCGGTATTTCAAGATTGATGCCCAGCTCTTCGAGCACATCGGCCGATCCCGTCGGCGATGAGACGGCGCGGTTGCCGTGCTTGGCGACTTTGAATCCCATCGACGATACGACGAGGGCGGCGATCGTCGAGATGTTCAGCAGCGAAGAGGCGTCGCCGCCCGTTCCGCATGTGTCGACGATATCGAACTTCTCGCGCGACGGCCAGGGTTTCGCCGCCTTGCGCATCGCACGGGCAAAGGACTCGATCTCTTCGCCCGTTTCGCCTTTTAAAGCGAGAGCGATCAAGAAGCCGGCCGTGCGAATCTCGCCCGCCTGTCCGGTCATGATTTCGGTCATGGAACGCAGGGCCTCGTCGGAGCTCAGATCTTCGCCCTGCATCACTTTCTTGAGATAGTCAATCATCGTCGCACCCTTCGCAGTAGAATCGCGTTATCCTTCTCGTTGATCTCAGGCCTCAGGCTTTTCTTTCGGAGCCCTGTAAGGAGGCAAAAGCAGCTGATAGTTCGCATATACGTATCGCAGCCCTGAGATCACCGTTATAATGGTCGTGAATAGCATCAGGAAATAAGGCAAAAAAGAGGATAACCCGAAAAAGACGCTCTCGTTCGGGCCCTCGATAAAACGCAGCAGTGAGTCGACGGCCATCTGAAAAGGACCGATGCCCTGCTCCGCTCCCTGCAAATACATCTGGTTGATGGTGCCGCGCTCTTTATAGGTGATGAGCACGAAGCTCAGAAGTATAACGATGATGGCGAACATCTGAAACGCCGTCTTGATCTTACCGAAGCGCGACGTGCGCATGCTTTTCCCTTTCCAGATCGCCAGGTAGCGCAGGGCGGTAATCAGCATATCGCGGCCGACGATGCAAAGCACCATCCAGATCTGAATCTGTTCGGTCATAAAGAGAAATGTAATGAAGGCGCCAAGCACCAGGAACTTATCGGCAAGCGGATCAAGGAATTTGCCGAATTCCGTCTCCTGATTCAGCTTACGGGCGATATAGCCGTCGACGAGATCGGTAAGTGACGCCAGGGCGAACAGAACAAAGGCGACGAAACGCAGGGTCAGCGAATGCGATAGAAGAAAGTAGATGAAAAACGGAACGGAAAGCACCCGGAGGATGGTCAGCGTATTCGGAATATTAAGATCTTTCCATGTCATACAGGTTCGGCCCCGGTCAGCCTTCCCTCCATATCGTATTCAAAGAAGCCGGTGATCTCCACCTCTACAAGATCCCCCGGAGCGGGCAACTTCATTCCCTTCTGATATTTGAAAGGAATGACGACCGTCTCGTCGATTTCCGGGGCGTCTTGCGGGCGACGACAGATAATCTCAGTCGGATGCAGCTCGTCCACCATACATCTATATGTTTGCCCGACGCGCTGCAGGTGGATGTCTGCAAGCACTTTCAGGTGCGTCTGACGCAGTTCGTTGATGCGCTCTTTTGTCTCGTCGGGATCGGGCAGATTGCCCAGGGCATAACCACTCGTGCCCTCTTCGGGCGAATAGGCGAAAAGAGCCATCTTCTCAAGTCGGGTCTCTTCGACGAAGCGGTGCAGCTCGTCAACGTCGGCGGCCGTCTCACCCGGAAATCCGAGCAGAAACGACGTGCGGATCTCCAGGCCTGGAAAGAGCTCGCGGGCCAGCGCAAAAAGATCTTTAAAGTAAGACGAATCCCCCGCTCGCTTCATGGCCTTCAAAACCGACGACGAAACGTGCTGCACCGGGCTTTCAAGATACGGCACAAGCTTCGATCGGTTAAGACCGCGCTCGGCAAGCAGGCGCAGAATGCGCTCGGTCTTTTTATCGGGGTAAAGATAGAGCAGGCGCAGCCAGTGCAGCGAATCGATCGTATTCAGGCGTTCGATCAAATCGACAAGGGCTTCGGGCTTACCACCAAAGGCGTTAGTGTCCTGGCTGACCAGGCAGATCTCGCGCACGCCCGCCGCTCCCAGATCGGAGCACTCGGTAAAGATCTCGTCGCTCTCGCGGCTGCGAAAGGCGCCGCGGAACTGCGGAATCGCGCAGAAGGCGCATTTGCGATCGCAGCCATCCGACACCTTAACCGGCGCATACGGGTGACGCTCGCGGCGCTTCAGATGCTCAAACGGTGAAGAGATCTCGGAATCATGCGGACGCGGAATACGAAAGGCCTCGCGAATCAGAGCTCCGGCTCGGTGATACAGGCCCGTTCCAAAGCTGAAATCGACCTCGGGCCATTCCTCGGTTACGGCGGCCTGATAACGCTCTGTAAAGCAACCGACGACGACGAGCTTCTGATCGGCTCGTTTGCTCTGAACGGCCTCTTTTACGTCGATGGCCTCAAAGACGGTTTCGATGGTCTGCTCGCGGGCGCTTTCGATGAAGGAGCAGGTATTGATCAGATGAAAGTCGGCCGACTCTGCGTCGTCGGCGGGTTGAAAGCCTTCCAGCAGCAGAGAGCGTTCCATCTCTCTGCTGTCGGCCGTATTCTTCGGACAACCGAGCGTCGTAATGTAGAAGCTGTGGCTCATCGCGCCACCGTCAGCTCCTCCTGGATCTCAAAGCGTGTCGGATCAAGGGGATTCGGCGTCTTGCTCAACGTCAGCTTAACGATCTTCGCCGGCGGGCCTGCCAGTCGCGGAGGCATGCCCTCGCGGTAAATACGAACGCCGCCGCCGTTGCCGATCTTTACCTCGAGTCGGCTGTCGGCCTCAAGCGTGCGCTTCTCGCCCGGAGTCAGATACCCCGCCGTCTGCGTTTTACCGTCGGCCGTCCATTCCAGATAGGAGTCCTGAATGATCTCAAGAACGACGCTGATCGGCTTCGTTGAAGCGACCGCCGTTTCGTTCTTGATCTGCAGCTTGATGGAGACGTCGCCGATCTCGCGAACGGTTAACACAATCGGATTCTTCAGATCGCCGAGCGTGGGAATATTCGTCTGCAGAGGAACGGTTTCGCCCTCGCCGCTCGTCACGTCGAAGGATTTTCCGCCGTAGACGAATTCCATCGCCACAAGTGGACGATCGCCGCGATTGCGATCGATGGACATCATACATACTTTGAGGTCGCCCGATTCCGTATCAAGCACGACGGCACGATCGGGATCAAGCATGGTTACGGTATCGATGCCGCCCGTAGCTCCGACGCGTTCGCCCAGTCTATCGGCGCACGATGTCGTACCTGCAGATTCCGAGCCCTCGAAAATAGAGCTCTGCATGATTCCGTAGATCACGCCGACTACGATGATAACGCCGGCAAGCACAAGCGCCGCCTTCTGAATCATTCCGACGTCGATGCTCATGCCCGAGAGAAGCCCGGGACGGGTAACCTCGGTCAGCTCTTTTAAAGGAGTCTCGCTGTATTCAAGCTTCACGCCTCTGTATTGCTGAAGGAGCTGCTCCGCATTCAGACCGAGAAACTCCGCATAGCGGGTCAAGAATCCCGTCGTATATGTCTCGCCCGGAAAGACGCTGTAGTCGTCGCGCTCCAGGGCGTCAATATAGCGGGACATGATGTGGATCTCCTCTGAGACCTCACGAACGGAATAGCCTTTAGCCTGGCGCGCCTCTTTCAGGATGTCGCCGATCTGTCCACCTACCATGTTACTCCTCTGAAACGAGCGGGTTATACACGACTCGCTGCGTATCGGGCGGACTGTATTGAAAGAGCTTCCCGTCCAGAGGCTCGTCCGGACGAATATTACGGAACTGAATCATCGTCTTCCCGTCGAGGCTGTCGATGGCCTCGGCCTTCTCAATGAGGTAAGTCTGAGAGTTGATATACAGCGTCATCTGCGTATAACCGCCGATCTTTTCTTTCTGTTCAAGTTCAAGTACGAAATAATCTTTGCCGTCGACCTTTCGCGGCTGTTCGAGGCCGGCAAAGCGATAATGATATTTGCGAAACAGACGATCGATGCCCGAGCCGGGCATGACGGCGAAGATGCGGTTGCCGTTTTCGTCCTTCTGATCCAGTTCGAGATCCTGTCGTCCGATGACGTTCAGCCGGGAGATGACGATCCACAGCACCTTGCCATCGGACAGCAGCATATCGCCGGCCGGATTCGAGAAATCAAAACGCACCTTGCCGGGGTTCAGATACGAGGCCGTGCCCGTCATGGTCTTCTTCGGAGTCTGGATCTGGAACTCCGCCCTGTAGGACTTCATTTTCTTATACAGATCCGTGACCTTGCGCACCACATCGGCATGAGAATGCCAGTTATGGGGCGGATTGGCGTCCAGAAGGACCATCGGAAACAGGATTAGCAGTCCGGCCAGGACCGGAAATCGAAGACGTGAGCTCACGCCTCACCGTTTTCGGATCTGGCCCGGCGGTCAATGTCTTTTCAGGATCTCTCTCGGGCGATTGCCGATGGCGGGGCCCAGATAGCCCATCTGTTCAAGTTTTTCGACGATCGTTGCCGCTCTGTTGTATCCGATGCGCAAACGACGCTGCACGTAGGACGTCGACGTCTTGCCCGACTCCTGAATGATCTCCCATGCGGAGTCAAGCAGGGCCTGGTCGACGTCCGCTCCGCCGTCATCGCCGCCGCCATCATCGCTCTCCCGGCCCGGCAGCTCGATAAAGCGCGGATGCCCGTAGCGACAGGCCTCTACGACAAGTTGCTCGATCTCTTCGTCTGAGATCATCGGCGACTGCATGCGTGCCGGATCGGCGGCCGTCGGCGATTTGTAGAGCATGTCGCCCCGACCGAGCAGCGCCTCGGCGCCGTTTGCGTCGAGGATGACGCGGGAGTCCGTGCGCTGCGCCACCTGAAACGAGATTCGGGCCGGGCAGTTCGCCTTGATCAGCGCCGTGATCACATCGACGGACGGACGCTGTGTCGCCATGATGACGTGGATCCCGACGGCGCGGGCCTTCTGCGTCAGACGGATAATAGAATCCTCCACCTCTTTCGCCGACACCATCATGAGATCAGAAAGCTCATCGATCAGGATGACGATGTAGGGCATGAGCTTGCCCGAAAGCGCTCCGGATTTCACACGCTCGTTATACGAACGGATGTCGCGGCACTTCGCACTTGAAAGAAGCTGATAGCGCGACTCCATCTCCTGAACGGCCCAGTTCAGAGCACGGTCGGCCAGACGTACATCGGTGATAACGGGATACAGCAGATGCGGAATGCCCTCAAAAAGCTTGAGCTCCACCATCTTCGGGTCAACCATCAAAAAACGCACCTCATCGGGCGAATGGTTGAAAAGCAGCGAGCCGATCACGGAGTTCATAAACACCGACTTACCCGAACCCGTTGCGCCGGCGATCAGCAGATGCGGCAGGCGCGTCAGGTCCAGGTAGCGGTTCGTTCCCGTAATATCTTTGCCAAGGGCGATGGATAACTCTCGCTTGCCCGACGAAAACTCCGGATCGCCGTTTGCGAGGTCGCCCATCGAAACATACTGGCGGTTGCGATTCGGCAGCTCGACGCCGATCGTCGACTTGCCTGGAATCGGCGCAAGGATGCGCACCGAAAGAGCGGCAAGATGCATACGAATCTCGTCCTGTATGCCCAGGATGCGGTTCACGCGAACGCCGGGCTCGGGCAGCACTTCAAACATCGTTATCATCGGTCCGCGGATGGCGCCGACGACCTTCGCCTGAATCCCATAGTCGCTCATGACCTTCTCAAGTCGCTGCCAGTTTTCGCGAATCTCGGCCTCGGGATCTTCGGCCTCCACCTTAGGCGTCTGCTTCACGATGCGGCGGGATAATCGATATCGCGAGAAACGGTTCTCAGAGAAAACGACGGGCGGCATGTTGATATTCGGAAGCAGAGGCTGTTCTGCCTTCTTCTTCGGGGCGTTCGCTTCGGCCACAGACGGAGCAGACATAGCAGGCTCTTCGTCGGTGAAGTCGTCCGCTTCTTCATCGAGATCTTCCGTCTCTTCCGGTCCGGCGTAGCTATAGGCGTCGCCGAAGGTCTCATCGAGGTTATCCACACTGTCCGGTTCGAATCTCTCGTCGAAATTCTGTAAAAAATCATCCTGAGAGCCTTCTCCAGCGTTATCCACAAAGCCGTCGGCATAGCTATCCGCCGCGACGTCATCTGTGGCGACCAATCCGCTTCCATTATCGAACGCTTCCTTCTCGCCGGCAAATGATCCTTTATAGGCATGCGGCAGATCAAGATCCATGCGATCCAGAAGCTCGACGCGCTGCCGGGTCGGAGCAAGGGCCTGTTCTTCGGCGCTCTGACGGAACAGATAACGATTCTTCACAGGATCAAAGACGATACGCGGATTATGACGCCCTGATCGCGACGAATGCGAAGGCGGCAGATCATTCTTGAAATCATTTCTACTCGATGAAAGAGGGAAGCGATCTTCTTCGATGATCAGATCTCCTCCGTTCGAGAATGGCCGTGCGTCGTCGGATTCATCGGGAAAAGGGTTATACTCACTATCTTCCGTGGAATCGAAGCCATGACCGGGCCGCCAGCGGTTGCCGCCTGCCCTGCGAATCTGCGCGTAACGATCTTCGAACGGCCGCTCCTGTTCCATTCCTGCGTGCTCAAGGCCTTCGTGCGGCCTGCCCGACAGCGACTCCGCCTCGCGGATAGCCTCTTCTGTCATCTCTTCGAGATCAGAGGCCGCTTCGGGCCCATCGTCTGAAACGACGACCTTTTGAATCCAGGGCGGACGATCCTCCGAACGAAATCGCTTTAACACGGGTGTACCTCCGGATGTCGCTTGTTTGCCGACAGGTTCGGCGCTATGCTGATTCTGTTCGCCATAAACGGACTCGGCGCTCGATGGCATTTCCTGCGAAGTCGATTGCCTTGCGTCGGATTGTGCGTTCGCTGCCTGTTCCTGGCGAGATTTGCGGAACTTGCTGTATAACGAATAGGCCATCGGAATCAACGGAACAAGAGCGACGGCGCGCTTCAACCATACGGAAGAATCGGAGTCTGGCGTATGGTTACGGCCCTCCAGCATGTCGATGACGCGCTCTTTGACCTGATCAAAGGGAATCTGCAAGAGCAGGAGCAATCCTGTAAAAAGTAGAAGAGCGTTGATCGTATAGGCGCCCGTGCGGCCTGTGAAGAATTCAAGCAGCAATCCGAACTGCTCACCGGCGATGCCGGGCTCGGTTCCGCCCGAAAGATGAAAAAAGACGGCGAGACTCCACAGCAGCGACAGGTTGCCGATCACTCCCGATAGATAAGCCTGCCAGTCGTCGCGGGCGATGCCGCGCAGGCCGCTCCAGATCAGGGCCGGCCCGAATAGATAGGCCGCCTTCCCGAAAAGGGCAAAGAGCAGATGAGCGGACCAGATGCCAAAGCGTCCGGTCAGATCGGCGGCGTCGCCATCGATGGTTGCGGCGGCGATGCTTGAAAGCAATCCGGCGATAATAAAGATGAATCCTGTGACGTTACGGGCGCGCTTCGATACGGCCAGGTCGTCGATAACGGCCCTGGACCGGGCATGCAGGGCGGCTGCGATACGCGCCCCGGCCGTCGGCGGAGGAGGCGGGGGCGAAGCAGGAGGCGAGGCAGAGTCCATCCCCTCCTGTATCGGCAGATTCGCCGTTCTGTACAGCGATTTTCGGGTTGCGCTACACGGCCATTTTCTGAGCCAGCTCTTCAAGCTGCACGACGCTGCGGCCGGTGGCCCGGCTGCTTTCGTGAACCTCTCGCGCCACCACGACGAGCTTCGTCGCATAGTCCGACACACCTACCGTCGTTCGGTTGGCCTCTTCGGTGGAATTCTTTTGATGCTCCGTGGAGGCCTCAATACTGCGACTGGTTTCTGAGATGCTCTGATTCAGGCTTTCGATTGCCGAAACCGCTCCGGCGACATCCCGGATCTGTTCGCCGACGCCGCTGATCTCGCCTTTGATGACGTTGATCGCAGAATCCAGCTTCTCCATACTCGCCGACGAATCGGCGATCATTCGGCTGCTTTCGAGAATCATGGAGCGGTTTTCTTCGATGATGCTCGAAATCTCTTTCGCATTCTTCGTCGTCGCATCGGCAAGCTTCGAGATTTCCTCGGCAACAACGGCAAAGCCACGCCCGTGCTCACCCGCCCTTGCCGCTTCAATGGCAGCGTTCAGCGAGAGCAGGTTTACGCGCGCCGCAATATCGTTGATCACCTCGACGATGGCTGCGATCTCGCCGCTGCGCGTCTGCACCTGATTGAATCTGTCCATCGAATCGCGGATCTGCTGCGACGTATTCGTAGAATAGGCCATAACGTTATTCAGGTTGGTGAGGATGCGCCCCGCCCCATCCTGAACGGAGGCATTGATCGCCTTCAGGCCGTGCACCGATTGAATCGAAGCCGTCGTCTCGTTGTTTAGCGATCGTGCAATCGTATTATTCGCATCGGCGCGCTCCGCAAGTTCGTTCAACGCAGCCCTGATCTGCTGAAGCGAAGCGGCCTGATGCTCTGAGATGCCTTTCAGCTGATCAGAGATACGATCCTGTTGCTCGCTCTGTGACCTGACCGTCTCTATCGTCTGTACGATCGCCGCAGCCATCGTGCGCAGATTCGCAAGCGTCTCACGGGCCTCGGATTGCTTTTCGATGGCCAGCGTGAGCAGACCTTTTGTCGCCGCGGCGCCGGCCGTCGCTCCGACTCCGACCCAGACGAATACAAGAAAGCGAACGAGAAGATTACTCGGAGGGCCGACCGGCTTCAACTCCGGACGCAGGATAAAGAGAGCGATCTGAGCCCCCAGGATGAGGATGAAGTTATACAGAGAAGCGTTTCGGTTAAAATAGAGAACGCTTAAAACGAACGAGATATAGAATGTAGCGAAGATCTCGGTGGCGCCGAAGATCACATACTGAAAGGCGATCAGACAGAGAATCACCCCGGTAATCGAAACGTAGCTCGAAGCCGGATGTCCCTTCAGCTTCGTCGATATGGCAAATCCGATGAAAAGCGCCGAGGCGGCGAAGACAAACTCAATCAGAATCGCCTCATAGGTTAGATGCGCGGATCCTTTACCGGCGATCTTAATGGCCAGGGTGGCGACGTTCGCCAGCACCAGTATGGAGAGAAACGAATAGAAGAGCCGACGATTATTGCGGACCATGACCTCGGTCATGAGGTCGTCAGAGATAGACGACACCTTCCGATCTGCCTTGAAAAACATACATCTGCCTCCGATAAAAAACCAGAAAGACCTAACTGCTTTCGCTTTTCGACAATTTGATTAAAAGCGACGTGTTAGACGGAAAGAGCCAGAGTTTTCGTATGCACCCGGCACAGGAAGCGGAATTTCAGGCTAACCCTGTAGAACCGAAGCCCCCGGCTCCGCGCTGCGTCGGGTCCAGATTTTCAAGCGGCGTCTCTTCCCACTGAAAAGGAGTCTCACGCTCAAGAAGAAGCTGCGCGATACGATCCTGCGACCGGATCGTTACGGCCTTCTGTCCGAGGTTGATCATCAGCACCTTCAGCTCGCCTCGATAATCGCTGTCGATGGTGCCGGGCGAGTTCACAAGCGTCACCCCGTCCCGGATCGCCAGGCCCGATCTCGGACGGACGGTAATAAAGTAGCCTTTCGGTATCGAGAAATAGAGGCCCGTCGGAACGGCGAAGCGGTCGCCGGGCTCCAACACGATCTCGGTATCGGGCGGCAGAAGGGCGCGCACATCGTAGCCGGCCGCCCCCTCTGAGGCCTTATCGGGCAGCTGTGCCCCTCGCATCGCATGGATCTTTACACGCACTTCGCTCATATGGTTCTCCGGTCCGTTTTTCCCGGCCGGGGCAAGCGGGCGATCGGAAAAGCGGCTTTTTCACCGGCCGTGCGTCCAATGTCGCAGCAACCGGCAATCGCCCGAAGTCATTTCCCGGTTCTTTCTCTGGTTCTTTCTTTAGCTTTTAAAGGAGAAGAGTATGTTCACATCCTCAGACAATGAAGAGCACCGCGCTCCGCAGAGCAGACGCCTCTGGAACGCTCGCCTTTTGATCGCTGTAACAGCGCTCATCCTGGTCTGCGCGGGAGGAAGCGCCTCGTCACAGAGCGCCGGCAGCTATGACGAGCTTTACAATAGCGGCATTCATTCGCTGTACACGCTTAACCGGGCCGAAGAGGCTCGCAGCTTTTTTGAAGAGGCCTCCAGGACGGACGACAGCCGATGGCAGGCGCATTTCATGATCGGTTTCATTGACCGTGCTTACCTGAAAAATCCCGGCCGTGCCATTCCGTTTCTACAAAGGGCCGAGCAACTCTGCGCCGATACCGATCATCTGCCCTCGCTCGAACTTGCTGTCGCCTTTAGCGAGCTCGAAGACGCAAGCAGCGCCATCCGCTGGAACCTGAAGGCACAGCGCTTGATGCGTGAAGGCGGCAAAGGTATTGATCCCTGGATAGGCGAGCTACTCGCCTACAACTACTTCCAGCTCGGCGACACAGACCGTGCCCTTGCCGCCTCTTCGACCGGATGGGTCCATGAATATCTTCAACCTCGCACGATACGTCTTGAGTGGAACATACGACTGGGCCGAGCCCTCAGAGATTGGAGGCTGGATGCCGAAACAAAGATTCGGCTAACGTTGCCGCTCGATCGCCCCTATCAAAAAATCACCGCATTCAGGATCTCGCCGATTCAAGGCCGACAGATGAACGAGATGGGCAACAGGTTGATTGAGATTGAAAGGCCTCAGTCCGGCTGGCCCGAAACCATGCGACTGGAGCTGACGGTGCAACAGAACATGAAATCGATGTCGCCCTCTTCTCTTGCCATCGCCACCCCCGGAACGGATCTCTTCGCCTACGCTTCGGATAACCAGGGAGGTTACAACGCGCTCGACAATCCTGAATTCACGCAGATGATTCGCTCGGCCACTTCTCAGGGCTCGACTCCGGGAGAGAAGGTGAAACTGGCGATGAATCACCTGAGAGCGAACTTTCGTTATGACACACGTATCGCCGAAGGCAACATCTATGAGATGTTCCAGAGCGGTCAAGGCGATTGCGGTTATTATTCGGCCATCGCCGTCGGCTTTATCAGAGCGCTCGGCGTACCTGTTCGATTCGTTTACGGGCTTAACACCGGTTTCGATCCGCCGACGCCGCATGCCATCATCGAGATCTATGACGCGAAAAGCGGTAGGTGGTTTCCACACGATCCGCAATCAAAGCTGTTGTACGGCATCATCAACCCGACGTATATTCCCTTTACGGCCTTCGATTCTTCGAGTAACGCTTTTTTCAGATCGTCACAGGACGGCGCTTTGATCGTCGATACGACGCAGTTCTTCTGGGGCGGCAGCGGCAACGACACGCTTGCCGTAAACATCAGCGTTCCGGAATCGACTCTGTCGCACAGATCCACTCCCACTCCGCCTGAGGGATTTGTGTTACCAGGCCCGGCGAAGGCGCCGGCCCGAAAGGGGAAGGGATTGTAAGGACCTGATCAGCGCGCATCCATCTCAAGAATCATTTCTGCGGCCTGAATGAGAAGACGAAACGTTTTCTGGATTTCTTCGGGTCTCCCGAAGCCACCCCGTCGCTCAAGCTCGACAAATCCATGCAGCAAAGATCGCACAAGTCGAACCCTGTGAACGGTCGCCTCGCTCTCAGTTAACCCCATGGCTGAGAGGATAATCTCAAGAACCTTCGACGATTTCTCTCGATACAGGCGGCTGTCATAATGACTCTGTACGGTCGCATCATAGAAATGGGGATACTTTCGCACAAAGCCTCGAAAGGCCGTCAGCATGGTCTCGAATCGGTGCTCGGGTAGCGCTCTGCTCAGATGCACCTCAAGATATTGAGCAAGCCGGTCAAGGCATCGATAGGTCACTTCGATCTGCACCTCTTCCAGATCTCTGACGTGGTTGTACAGGGACGGCGGTTTAATGTTCAGTGCGGCGGCAAGATCCTTCCACTGATAGCCTCTGTATCCCTTTTGAAGCGTCAGGCTCATCGCCTCGCTGATGACGGCCTCCCGGTCTAACGTCGCTCCCTTCGGTCTCACAGCATTACCCTGATGATTCCGGCCATCTCTTCGGGTCTTTCTCTATGCGGATAATGACCGACTCCATCCATAAGATAGAGTTCGCCTTTAAGCACTTCTGCAGCCCATCGGGCCTCGGCGATCGGATCTTTAAAATCGGGATCGGCCGTTCCCATAACGACGGCCACACGGGCCTTTACTTCAGGGATTCGCAGCTCACAGGCTTCTTTCGATGAGAAGAGCATCTGTCCGAGCGCCCTCAAGCGAGCCTTCGACTTCAGCGTCTTCTTTAAATAGGCGGCATGGCCGGACAGGTCATCGGGCAATACGGATTTATGCAGCGATTTATAGTAGGCGGCCCAGAGCGAAGGTCCCCACGGCCTGCGAAACAGCTGCTTCATGAGAAAGGTGATGAACCAGCCAGTCGGCTGATCGCGAAGAAACGGTCCGGTCAGGACGATTCCTCTGATACGGCCGGGCAGCTCCGCCGCAATGTACACGGCGCTTGCTGCCATCCCGGAGTTGCCGACGATAACTACGTCTTTTAGATCTGTCTCTTCGATCAAACGCACGGCGTCGGTGGCCACATCGGTCACGCTAAAGGAATCAAAGGCAACGGAGCTTTCGCCGAAGCCGCGGCTATCGGGAACGTACAGAGTCGCCTCGCCTGCAAGCATCTGAAGAAGCGCTGCGTAGCTCTCTTTTGTATCACCGATGCCGGGAAGCAGAATCACGGATGTCGTTCCCCTGCCTGCCTTGAGAAGGGCGATCTTGCCGCCGAGTGCCGTCAATCTTTCCGCTCGAACCGGATTGCCCGCCGAGGCAATCGCCTCTGTCAGTATTTCTTGCATACGAGCAAGGTACAGATCTCTGAAAACTAAGTCAATTAGTTTCCAGGTGAAAAGAACCGCTGACGCAATAGCGGAAGCAACCGCCGCTGCAATCGTAGAAGCTTCCGCACACACCGAATTTAACGGGCAGAGGCGATGTCGCCGACGGAGCCGGCCTGCGATCTCAGTGCCCGAGCTTCAGTCGATCTGCGGCCAGCATCTTCGTTAACGTTGCAAAAGTCTTTTTCATGCTGACCGCCTCTGGCTCAAGGTAGAACTGCACAAAGACGCCGTCGATGAGCGCAAGCACGGCGATAGCGACGGCCTCATTCTCCTTCGACGTGAGCGCCGGGTTATGCAGAGCCTCTTTAAGCCGTCGACGAAACTCCCTGTACATCTCTCGCAGCCTGGCCGTGATGTCGGGATGCACGCCTCTTTGAAACATGAACTGAAAGAAGACGGCGTTCAGCTCAGGCGCCGATTCGAACCACTCCGAAACCCCGGCGAAAAGCTCGGCCAGCAGCCTCTCGGGCGTCGGGTCTACGATGCCAAACGATTTCAGCCTGACCTCAAAGTCGTCGAACAGCGCACCGACGGCTTCGAGGATCAGATCTTCTTTGCTTCCAAAATGCCAGAGGATGCTGGTCTTGGCGACGCCGGCGCGATCCGACAGCTCGTCGAGCGTAAAACTCAGCGGCCCCTGTTCGGCGATGAGTTGCAGGCATTCTTTTAGAATGCGGATCTTCGTCTCTTCGCCGTTCTTGCGCTTTTGAATCGCTTTCGCCATTTAAAGGGCTCCGGAAATCGACCTTGCCGCTACATAGCTGAAGGCCATTATCGTATAACTCGGATCAACCGAAACGCCCGTCGGGAAGACGCTTGAGTCGGCGACATAAAGGTTATCAAAGCCATGTACGCGATGTTCGCTATTCACGACCGATGTCTTTGCATCCGCCCCCATACGACAGCCTCCGCTCGGATGCGGCGCCGCCATCAATAGCGTGCCCGGTCGCAGGCTGATACCGTCGATGACGTCTATCTGATCGGGTGAGGTTAACAGCGTCGCTCTGTTGTCGGGAATCAGCACCTTCTCAGCTCCTGCTGCAAAGTTGATCAAAACCTGCTTTTTCAAAAGATCGCGAATCATCATCGCCCCTACTCGACCGAAGCTGTAATGAACCTTTCTCACATCGCCGTCCATCTCGATGCGACCGAGCTCCGTCCGCACATCGTCGATCCAGCCGATCGTACCACCCACACGAGGTAGAGCGCTCATCCACTGCTGATGCTCTTTGCCCATGCCCGGAATCATTGCAGCAAGCGTTCCAGGATGCAGCTGATTCGGCATGAGAAGATAACCGCCTTCGACGTAATTGCCTTTCGCGTCGTAGACGGGCTTGCGAAAGTGATCGACGCCGAAACCGGCCGGGATGTTTCTCCATTGAATGACGTCCTGCGCATACAGCGCATGCACAAACGGCGACGGATTCATCCCGAGAAACTCACCCAGCACGGGCAGCTTCTTCTTGAGATCATTCTTCAAGAGAAAGGTGGAGCTTCCAAAACCGCCGGCGGCGACGACAAAGGCATCGGCCTCGATCTCGATCGTATAAGGTCCGTCCTTCCCGCTTGGACGATCGATCACGCGGGCCAGAAGCGATCGCACCTTTCCACCATCCATCTTCAGACGTTCGGCACGGGCATCGGAGTAGATCGTGCCTCCGCGCTTCACCACATCGTCGATATGCGTCACAAGCTGCGACTGCTTTGCCGCAAAGGCGCATCCCTGCATACAGTGCCCCGACTTCTGACAGTGCTTTCGCGCCTGCGGCACGCGATGTCCGCTCCATCCGAGCCTCTTCGCTCCTTTCTCCACAAGCCTGTTCATGGGATTGAGATACTCGTCGGTGGCCGGATGCACGTTTAACCGTTTATCAAGCTCGTCCCATGCGGGGATCAGATCTTTTTCCGTATGGTGCTCGATGCCATATTCGCTCTGCCACATCTCAAGGCGATCGGCGGGCGTGCGATAGCTGTCGGCCCAGTAATGCACGGATGCGCCGCCGACGTTGTTTCCGTAAACAAGATTGATCGCTCCGTCGGCCGTCGTCTGCAGATTGCGCTCGGCGCTTACCTTGCCCGCCATATTCAGTTCATGGTTATCAAACGTATACGTCGGATAATACCCGCCCTGCTCAAGCATGACGACGTCGACGCCCAGCTTCGTCAGCTCAGAGGCCAGCGTCGCCCCGCCACATCCGGTTCCGATAATGCAAACCCGCGTTTTGATCTTGCGATTCTCGGTGATGTCTTTCCATTCGTAGATCTTACCGCTCATCGTGTTTGCTCCGCATAATATTTCCGCTGCTCTGAGAGTATCTCGCCGAATCCTCCGAAAGGACCGTCGTAGCCGATCTTTGCGTACGTGCTTTCATGGCCGTAGTAGATCATAAAGATGACCATGCGCAGATTGCTGAAAACGACTCGTACAAGATCGTTCTCGCTTTTCATTCCCGTGTCGATGACACGGGCCGCATCCTCGGTACTCAGCCTCGAGAACCTGGAAAAGTATCCGCAAAAAAACGGATACCATTCGGCCAGTAAAAGGGCGTCTCGCATGTCAGACGAGATCGCCCCCGTGCAGAAATACAGCTCTTCATCGAGACGTCTGTAAAGCTGCGCCTTCTCGGCCGACGGAAAGCCGTCCCCCCGGGGCAGCACGGCGTCGGCCATCTTTTTTAAAGTATCGAGGTTCCATCTCGATAGAGTCAGATAGTATCCCTTTACGTCGCCGAGCGGCAGAGACTTCCAGATGACGAGACTCGTGCCGCCCAGAATGAGCGAGCCGAGGAATTGTTTTCGCGTGATCTTCTTCATTAGCTCTTCTATCACCCCTTTATTGTACTGACTATTCAGCACAATAAAGGGGTGTCAAGCGCGGTTTTTTCGCCATTTCAAACACCGGGAGAGATATGCCCGAAACCGATGCTTCAGGTGTTAAACCGAATCTCTCCTCTCTTCTCGAAATCGAAGTTCCAGAAGGAGGCAAAGGTGAGAAGATTGCATGCAATAAGAACCAGATTGGCGACCTGACCCATTATACTATTGTATGAAGGGGAAAGCAGAGACAGGCCAAGCCAAATAACAAGAGAAACAGAGAAAAGCTGCCGAATCGTCTGCCCGCTGTACGCCGCTGGAATTCTCCAGATGGCATAGCTCATCAAACAGATCTGAGTATAGAACGCGAGATGTAGCGGCAGAGCATACGATAACAGACCAGCTCGCGTAAGAATCGCCATGCCTCTGTAAACAATGTGCGACAGAAGCACAAAAAGAAAGATACGTAGACCCGTAGCACGTGAAAGCACACCTGCCATTGCAACCTGGACGATGAGTCGTATCGGCTCAAACATGGCGTTCAGCGTGGAGAACATTATAAGACGGTCGCTAAAAATCAGATAGACATACAGATGCTCCAGAGCCTGAGTCAGGCATCCCACTCGGAGAACGAAGCGCCACCAGCCGTAGCTCATCTGTTCTACGGACGTCAGCGACGGCCGGTACGGATTGTACTCGTCATTCATCGGCATCACCTGAGAGTTCCTCGACAAACTTGAAATGTGATTGCTGCATTCCTTCCCGCACGTAAAAGCGATGCGCCGCCTCACGCCTTCTATTCGAGGTCACCTCGAGATTCTTACATTTCTTCTTCACGGAGATTCGACGCAGGGCTGCCAGCAGCTGCTTTCCAATGCCCAGGCCTCTCACATCGGGCGATGTGTATAACTCCTGCACTTCGCCCACAGCCCCCGCATGATGCAGTAAACGCTGAATATGAAGGCTGCCGAATCCGACGGGCGTGTCGTTATTAAACGCGATGAGATAATGGACGTCAGGGTTTTGCAGATTCGCTCGAAATACCGCGTTAAACTCGCGCCTGTTCAGCCTCTGGTGCTCGAGGTCGCAGATCATCTCGTAGATGAAACCAATATCTTCCTGTCGGACTTTCCGAATACGGATGTTCATAAGCTGTGCTTTACTCACCCCATCGCCGCCTGCCCGGGGCACAAAAAAAGGGACCGCAGTCCCCTTCTTTGATTTATACGTCGTTCGCTTAATGGCGACGGCCACGATCGCCGCCGCGGCCACCGCCGCGACCGCCGCGATGTTCACGATCGCCGCCACGTTCTTCACGTCCGCCGTCAAACGATCCCGGAGGCATCGAATCGGCCAGGTCTTTAAGGATCAGGTTCACACGACCGAGCGAATCCACGCCCAGCACGGCCACCGTAACTTCTGTACCAATATCCATGACCTCTTTCACCGACTGGATACGGTTCTTCGACATCTTCGAGATGTGAAGAAGACCGTCTTTGCCGGGAAAGAGTTCGACGAAGGCGCCGAAATCGGTGATACGCTTCACGACGCCCGTGTAAGTCTGACCGACCTCCACCTCGCGAAAGAGCTCCTCGATCAGACGCTTCGCATGCTCGGCGCGATCCTTGTTTATCGCCGCAATCGTAACCGTGCCGTCGTCTTCGACGTTCAGCTCGGCCTTCGAGCGTTCGATGATGGAGCGGATGATCTTGCCGCCGGGGCCGATCAGTTCGCCGATACGATCGGGGCTGATCTGCATCGTCATCACAAGCGGAGCATTTTCGGGCACGGCCGGACGAGCCGCACTGATCGCCTCATTCATCTTGCCGAGGATGTGCATACGTCCGCGGTCGGCCTGAGCAAGGGCATCGCGCAGAATGGCGACGGATAAGCCGGCCACCTTGATGTCGAGCTGGAAGGCGGTGATGCCTTTTTCCGTTCCGGCTACTTTGAAGTCCATATCGCCGAAGTGGTCTTCGAGACCGGCGATATCAGAGAGGATGACGTATTTGCCGTTGTCGCCCATGATAAGGCCCATGGCAATACCGGCCACCTGACCTTTTACGGGCACGCCTGCCGCCATCATCGCCATCGATCCAGAACAAACGGAGGCCATCGACGACGATCCGTTCGACTCAAGGATCTCAGATACGATGCGGATCACATAAGGAAAGTCGACCTTCGAAGGCACGACGGCGCGCAGAGCACGCTCGGCAAGGTTACCATGACCGATCTCACGACGGCCCGGGCCCATCATACGCTTCACCTCGCCCGTCGAGAACGGCGGGAAGTTATAGTGAAGCATAAAGTTCTTTTGATGTTCCCCTGATAGGAATTCAATGCGCTGATAATCGTCGCCCGTTCCAAGCGTGACGACGCCAAGCGATTGCGTCTGTCCGCGGGTGAAAACGGCCGAGCCATGAGCGGCCGGAAGCACGTCGAGCTCGGTCGAGATATCGCGGATCTCGTCGGTCTTGCGGCCGTCGGCACGTACGCCTTCGCCGAAGATCAGATCACGTACGACAATGTATTCCAGCTCGTGCAGATAGCCTTTAATCTCTCGCAGAGAAGCGTCAAGATCACGACTCGTATCGTTCGCCAACTTCTCACGAACAAAGTCAAGCGCTGCCTTGTTCACCTGATCGATGGCATCTCCGCGCTCCTGTTTGTTCGGAGTACGGTTCGCCTGACGCAGCTTCTCAAGGGCAAACTCACGCACGGCAGCTCGAAGCTCTTCATCGGGCTTGCGCAGGTGAACCTCGCGCTTCTTCAGATTGAGCTTCGCAGCAAGGCGCTCCTGAGCTACGATCTTTTCTTTGATCTTCTGATGAGCAAAATCAATGGCCTCGATAAAGTATTCCGGAGACACCTCTTTCGCCGCGCCTTCAATCATCATTACGGCGTCTTTTGTACCGGCAACGACGAGCTCGAGCTCGCCCTCTTCGATGACAGAGGTATCGGGATCGGCGACAAAGGCACCGTCCTTGCGGCCGACGACAACGCCGGCTACAGGACCGAGAAACGGAATATCAGAGGCAGCAAGGGCGGCCGAGGCGGCCGTAATCGCATGGCCTTCCATCGTCTTCTCCGGATCGGCGGAGAGAACGGTGACAAGCAGCTGCACCTCGCAGAAGTAGCCTTCAGGGAAGAGCGGACGAATAGGACGGTCGATCAGCCTGGAGATGAGCGTTTCATGCTCAGCCGGACGATTCTCGCGCTTGATGTAGCCGCCCGGGAATTTACCGACGGCGTAGGTTTTCTCACGGTAATCAACCGTGAGCGGGAAGAATTCCTGTCCTTCGCGGGCCTCTTTCTCAGCACAGACGGTGGCGAGCAGCACGAGTTTACCGTGACGGTAAACGACGGACCCGTGCGCCTGCTTTGCCCAGTTGCCTGTTTCGATGGACAGCTCTTCTCCGTTCCAGGAGATAGATTCCTGCATCTTCACTTCCTCAGTCCGAGCTCTTCGATCAGTTTTTTATACTGCTCCGGATTGCGGGATTTGAGGTAGTCAATCAGTCGGCGGCGACGGCCGACGAGTTTCAGCAGGCCGCGACGGGAATGATGGTCGGTTTTATGCGCTTTGAAGTGCTCGGTCAGGTCACGAATGCGTGCGGTGATGAGGGCGATCTGCACTTCTGTGGAGCCCGTATCTTTGGCGTGTTTTTGATGCTGCTTCAGTACAGCGGATTTATCGTCTCTGGTCAACATTTCCGATCCTCAATTTACTTATTACAACGATACTTTCAGGAATTGTACAGAATCCTGCCATGCCCCGTCATGTAAATACCTTTTTGTAGGTGTAGGTGAAGCCGGCCTGCTCAGCCCAGGCAAGCAGCTCTCCCTGCTCATCGAGCAGAAAGAAATCGCCGTCATGCGGACGATCCGTACCAAACGGCAGCCTTGCTCCGTTACGCACGCGGGCACGGTCGGCCTCGGCGACGATGCGGCGGGGCCAGTCGGGAAAGGCAGCCAGCAATCCGATCGGCACAGGGGCCTCATCCAGATTGTTCCAGACAAGCGGATGCATGAGCGAATAGGGCCCCACCGACAGACGACGCAGAGCCGAAAGATGCACCGGAACGCCCAGCTCTTCGCCGATATCACGGGCCACAGAGCGAATGTACGTGCCCGATGAGACCGAGAAGAAGGCCTTCACCTCGCCCGAGGCGGAAACCGACAGGCATCGGGCCTCGTAAAAGCGCACAGCCCTCGGTCGGAGTTCCGACCTGAGCCCCAGACGGGTGCGATCTGACAGTCGCATGCCCTGCTGTTTGATGGCCGAGTACTCGGGCGGAATCTGCTCGGTCTGGAAAACCCGGTCTGCTATGGATTTTTCGATCTGCGCGGTGTTATCGGCGACAGAGCGTTCGATACGATTAGCATCCCACTGCTCGACGATCTCTCCGTGCGGATCAAGCGTATTGGTGGAGCATCCGAGCTGGAACGTCGCCTCATAGGTTTTATCGAGTTTGAGAAAGAAATCAGAAAAGGCCGTCGCTCGACCGAGCAGGAGAATCATCAGGCCGCTTGCAAACCGATCGAGCGTGCCCGTATGACCGGCTCGCATGCCGCTGGCCTTCTTCAGACGTGTGACAAGGGCGGCCGAACCCATCTCTGTCGGCTTATCGGCAAGAACAAGTCCGTCGATCATTCCGCTTCCGGATCACTACCCGCCGAATCGCCATCGGTTTCGGTTTTCTGGGTCGCATCAGGTCGTGTCGCCCGACGCTCTTCTTCATCCATGCGTTCGAGGATGCGATCCCCTTCGCGGATGCTGTCGTCTTTGCTGAAGATAAAATGCGGAGTCTGGCGCAGGCGCAGATCACGACCGATGCCGGACTGCAACTCACGCCGGGCCATCGTTACGGCGCGCCAGGTGGCGTCGTTCTCTTCTTCGGAACCGAACAGGGAGAAGAAAACGTGCGCTTCAGAAAGGTCGGGCAGCAGGTCGCAGCGCACGACGGAAACGAAGCCGATACGATCGTCCTTCGTTTTCCGTCGATGCAGTCGTTCGGCGATTTCACGCACGATCATCTTTTCAAGCCGCAGGCGGCGAATCTCGTTCACGGAATCCCCTTATGACTGCCGGCTGACTTCGACAATCTTGTAGGCCTCGACGATGTCGCCTTCCTGGATGTCGTTGAAGCCTTTGATGCTCAGACCGCATTCGTAGCCTTCGGCCACTTCGGCGACGTCGTCTTTGAAGCGTTTGAGCGCAGACAGCTCACCTTCATGGATAACGACGCCGTTACGGACAAGGCGGATTTTGTTCGAGCGATGCACCTTACCGCGCTTGACCATACATCCGGCGACGTTGCCGATCTTGGAGATCTTGAATACCTGACGGATCTCAATATCGCCTGTGCGTTCCTCTTCATAGGTCGGCTCAAGCATACCGGTCATCGCCTTCTTAATGTCTTCAAGAAGCGCATAGATAATGCTGTAATAGCGGATGTCTACGCCGTTTTTCTCGGCCAGATCAGTGGCCGAAACGGAGGCACGCACCTGAAAGCCGAGGATCAGCGCCTCTGAAGCGGCGGCAAGCGTCACGTCGGATTCCGTAATACCGCCCGTGGCGGCATAGATCACGCGAACCTTCACTTCGTCATCAGAGAGCTTCAGCAGGCCGTCGCGAATCGCTTCAACCGAGCCGTGTACGTCGCCTTTAACGATAAGCTTGATCTCTTTATGAGAGGCCATCCAGTTATCCAGAGTGCGAAGCGAAGGCTGTGCTCTCTGCGAGGCCTCGGTGATCTGCTTGTAATGCTGACGCACAGAGGCGAATTCACGCGCCTCTTTCTCGGTTTCAAGAACGTGGAACGGATCGCCCGATCCCGGAACGCCGTCCAGACCCGTAATCTCGACCGGAGTCGCCGGGCCCGCTTCTTTAAGACGATGATTGAAATCGTCGAACATAGCTCGCACGCGACCGGAATAAACGCCGACGACAAAGGGATCGCCTTCGCGCAGCGTTCCTTTCTGCACAAGCACCGTCGCAACCGGACCTTTGCCCGGGTCGACGCGAGCTTCGACGACGCGTCCCACGGCCTTCACCGTCGGATTCGCCTTCAGATCGAGCAGCTCGGCCTGTAACAGAACCATCTCAAGCAGATGCTCGATGCCGATATTGTTTTTCGCTGAAATCTCGCAGAATACGGTCGTACCGCCCCAATCTTCGGGCTGAAGGCCATGAGGCACGAGAGCCTGCTTCACCTTATCGGGGTTAGCATTGGGCAGATCGATTTTGTTAACGGCGACGATGATCGGAACATTCGCCTCTTTTGCATGCGTGATCGCCTCGACGGTCTGTTCTTTCACGCCGTCGTCGGCGGCAACGACAAGGATAACGATATCGGTCACCGACGCGCCGCGAGCACGCATGGCCGTAAAGGCCTCGTGACCGGGAGTATCAAGGAAGGTGATCCTGCCCTGCGGCGTTTCCACCTGATAGGCGCCGATATGCTGCGTAATGGCGCCGGCCTCGGTGTCGATGACGTTTGTAGAGCGAATGGTATCAAGCAGCCTCGTCTTACCGTGGTCTACGTGCCCCATGATGGTAACAACGGGCGGACGACGGATCATCGCCTCGGCAAGATCCTCTTCTTCTTTGATAATCGTTTCGTCGTAAAGGCTGACGACGCGGACCTCACAACCGAACTCCGTTGCGACAAGAGCGGCCGTTTCGGCGTCGATCACCTTGTTGATGGTGACCATCTCGCCCATTTTCATAAGGCGACCGATTACATCGCCGGGCTTGAGGTTCAGCTTCTTAGCGAGTTCGCCCACCTGGATGCTTTCAAGTATGTCAATAGATGTGGGGACCGTCGTTCCCGACGGAGCTTTGCGGCGCTTCTTAACGGATCGCTCGAATCGACGCAGTACGTCGCGCTCCCCGTCTTTACGCGGACCGGGCTTCTTCGATTGATTCAGCTCATCGGATTTCTTGTGAATGATCTTGCCACGGTCTTTGCCGGTTGCAGCTCCGGGAACGCCTTCAGGTTTCGCTTCGGATTTGCGAACCAGATCATCAAACGGAGTGGCACCACCCAGCGGCGGTCGGGGACGAAAGCCCTGTCCGCCCTGCTGAGGACGCTGGCCCTGACCACCCTGGCCACCCTGATAAGAACGCTGGCCCTGACCGCCCTGGCCGCCCTGATAAGAACGCTGGCCCTGACCACCCTGGCCGCCCTGATAGGAACCCTGGCCGCCCTGGCCCCCCTGGTAGCTGCGCTGACCCTGGCCGCCCTGGCCACCCTGATAAGAACGCTGGCCCTGACCACCCTGGCCGCCCTGATAAGAACGCTGACCCTGACCGCCCTGGCCGCCCTGATAGCTACGCTGACCCTGGCCGCCTTGATAGGAACCCTGGCCCTGACCGCCCTGGTAGCTACGCTGGCCCTGGCCGCCTTGACCCTGACCACCCTGGTAGGAGCGCTGGCCCTGGCCGCCCTGGCCCTGACCACCCTGGTAGGAGCGCTGGCCCTGACCACCCTGGTAGCTACGCTGGCCCTGGCCGCCTTGATAGGAACCCTGGCCCTGACCGCCCTGATAGGAGCGCTGGCCCTGGCCACCCTGATAAGAACCCTGGCCCTGACCGCCCTGCTGTGGACGATCCTGCCCCTGTGGCCTTTCGGGCTCCGGTCGCGCCTGTTCTCTGGGCGCAGCAGGCTTTGCCGGCCCCGGTGTGGGCTGTTTTGCCGCCGGACGGTCGGCTGGCTTCGCGGGGCTCAGACCTGGCTGCCCCTCGATCACCTCGGATATATCTGAGGGAAGGGCTTCATTCCCCTTCTTGATCTTGAGCTTGAGCTTCGGCTTGCCGGTTTTCTGGTTCTTATTCTCTTCAGTCATAATGAAACGCTATACTTCTTCGAACTCGATGTTCTCCCTGATGATTTTCATAATCAGCTGAGCGGTGGTTTTTCCAATTCCGTCGATCTTTTCGAGTTCGGACTCGTCTGTCTCGACGAGTTCTTCTACACTGTTGATTCCAGCAGAGTTCAGGATTTCGATAACCCGGCGTGTCAGGCCAGGCAATTCAGAAAGCGGCGTTGAATCATCGTCCAATGCCTGATCAGATGTCGCTTCTTCCTTACGATCGCTGAACAATTCTTCCAGACGGGCACGTGCTTCCGGTGACGAGTATTCCTGTTCGTACTGCGATTGCGATTTTACGATAAGCCTGTATCCGGTCAACTGAGAAGCAAGACGGACGTTTTTCCCCGCCATTCCGATGGCGGCACTGTAGGAATCATCCGGAACGACGACAAGCGCTTCACGCGCACCTGTATCAACGCGGACCTCTTGAACGCGAGCCGGCGATAGTGCCTCGGCTATCAAAAACGCCGGATCTTCTTTGTACGAGATGATATCGATGCGCTCGTTCTGCAGTTCTCTTACGATGGACTGAATACGCACGCCTTTAATTCCGACGCAGGCTCCGACGGGGTCGACGTCCATGCGGTTTGACCGCACAAGCAGTTTTGTCCGGAATCCGGCCTCGCGGGCAACGTTCAGGATCTCGACGATACCGTCATAGACTTCGGGGATCTCCTGCTCGAAGAGCCGCTTTACGAAATCACCGGAAGCCCTCGAAAGCAGGATATACGGCCCCGGATCTCGAGACTTATCCTTTTTCAGCTCCACCGCCTTGATCACGGCCTTGATGCGAGATCCAGGATGAAAACGATCGCCTGGAATCTGCTCTTTACGGGGAAGTATTCCCTCTGCCTTGCCAAGATCAACATAGACGATCTCTTTATCACGCCAGCGCAGGAATTGTCCGTTCGTCAGCTCGCCGACACGGTCCTTATAGTCGTTGAAAACCAGCTCTCGTTCGAGCTCTTTGATGCGTTGGGAGAAAATATTGCGAATATTCGTCGTTCCGATGCGAGAGAAGTCGGTCAGGTACTCCTTGCGCTCGATCGTCTGGCCGACGGCGGCATCGGGATGCGTGGTTTTCGCATCGGCCTCGGTCAACTCGCGATCGGCGTTCTCGACCTTTTCGACAACGGTGTAGCGTGCGACGACGGAAACCTCGGGCACCTTCGGTTCGAGAATGACATCAAGGTCGGCATCAAGCCCGAACTTCTTCTGGCAGGCGGAGAGGACGGTCCCGCGAAAGATCTCGATGACCTGATCATAACTCAGATTCCGCATCTGAGCCAGTTCGCGAAGCGATTCGAAGAAGGCTGCCAGATCGGGGCCCTGCTGTTTTGCGCTTTTCTTAACTGCCATAATTACACGTCCAGATATAGATTCACTTTTTCAATTCGATCCAGCTCCAGCACAAAAGGCTCTGGAGCGCGGACCCGGCCTTTTTTCGGAGCACGCGGAACAAAACCGAGGAATCGTATCTTCGTTCCATCCACTCCGTCAAAAATGCCGTGCCCTACATGGATCTTATCCTCGTCCGTTCGATATCGAATTTTCAACGGACGTCCGCGAAACCGCTCAAACTCAGCCGGAATACGCAGTTCTCTTTCAGCGCCGGCCGACGATACCTCAAGGCTGTAATTCTCTGCATCCAGATCGTCGGGCAGGCCTTCCTGTCCAATTGCCTGATCCAGAAGCTCTATGAAAGCCTTACTGAACCGCTCGCATTCGTCCAGACTGACAGAACCCGATGGATCTTTCAGCCCATCAAGCTCGATCTGAATATGATAGCCGTTCCTGACACGCTTTAAATGCAGATCAAAGAGGTCTGCATCGGCACTGAGGGCCCGGCGTGCGATGTCTTTTAAAAGAACAAATTCCATTACTGCAACTGATACGAAACGAAAAAAAAAAGCGGGTCAACCCCACTTTCCCATGTCATAAAACCCTGCATCCGCTCTCTGTCAACCGAAAGCCCCACCACTCTCGTCCTCACCCGACGATGGCGCGATTGCCCGCCCGCACCCCCTGTGTGCGGCGAGATGGCGCGATCGACCCACAGAGCCCAGGCTGCGCCAATCGCCGCACGCTTTGCACTCCTGCTTCGCTACACAGGGGGAGCGGGCAGGCCGGCCTTGCGGCGAGAGGATTACTGTAGGCAAGCCCAGAGCCGACTGTTTCACTCCGGTCCAGGCGCCCCCGTTCAGTTGCCTCAATTCCATCCCGGCTGGTCCCATCCGAACCCCCGCCTGGCACTATTGCCCGCCCGCACCCCCTGTGTGCGGCGAGGTGGCGCGATCCTGCGCCAATCGCCGCCCGCTTCGCACTCCTGCTTCGCTACACAGGGGGAGCGAGCGGGCCGGCCTTGCGGCGAGAGGAGTACTACAGGCGAGTCAAAAACCAACTGTTTCACTCCGGTCCAGTCGACCCCGTTCGAACCAGGCTGTTCCAGGCGCTCAGATCCCATCCCGGCTGATCCCATCCGAACCCCGCCTGGCACTCAACCAGACAACAAAGGTGCCACCCGCGGGGTGAGGAGGGGAGCGGCCGGGATCTGAATTCTGGTTTACACAGGTTGCAGGAATGCTGTTTCGAAACCAATGCTTCGTTTCTCTACCGCTTTCCTTTTGGCCCTCGCTTTTGCATCCGGATGTGCAAGGTTTAAGATCAACGATTTACAGCCATCCGTTCTGCTTGCCCTGCCTCTGCATAATAATCCGTATCAGGCAAAGGCTGACCATCTTCTTGTTTCCGTTCAGGAAGGAGCGCTGTATGATATGCCTGCCAGGCCAGGGGTTTTTGAGAACCGTATTCTACTACCGCTTCCAGAGAAGAATCTGGTCGTCGAATTCTCTGAGGGCAATGCCACGCCGGAGCGGATCTATCTGCCTGAGAATAGCACGCCTGCAACACCCTACAGGGATGCAAAGATCAAGGCGACTCGCCTTCCCGCCGGTCAGGTCGGACAGGCCGTTCCTCTTGAGGAGGCAACGATCATTCAACTGTATGGGACGGCTGCCGGCAAGAAGGCCGAAGAGATCGAGCCCGAACATCGCATGCCGGCGATTCTCTTCCCCGAATCCATGGAACAGGCGGCCTCAGAACTCATCGCCCTGCCCGCAGAAGATGCGAAGCCTTTGAAGCTGCTGGCCGACGAAACCGGCAGCACCTCGTTCACGCAGGTCTGGCAGATCCTCGCCGGAGAAAACGATCTTCTTTACGTGCTGCATTCTCCGAAGGGGGGGCGCCCCGTTCTGAACGTCTATCATGAGCTTCAATTGCAGAATGTTCTGAGCGTGCCCGATTCGCTCTTTGTAGCAAAGGATCTGAGCGTGGAGCTTGAGGCCATCCTGCCATACAGAGGAAAGAACGAAGCCCTGGCCAGCCTTGTTTTACGCAAGAAGAACAGCTTTGAACCGGCAGAAAGAGCTCTGTACCGACTGCGTCCGAATGCCGATCCCGAAGAGATCTATCGATACGACGAGAAAGAAGATCTGCCTATCTGGAGCCGTGAGAACGGAGGCTTTCTTCTTGCCCATGACGAAGACGGCACGGCCATGCTTCTCAAGATTTTCGGGCCTGGTGGAGACTATGAGAACAACAACCGGATCCGTTACGAAGGCCTGCGCGAATCCTACCAGGATACCTTCTTCAATGCTGAGGACCGCCTCTTCTCCATAAGATTGATGCGCGGAGTGTATGAAGTTATCGAATGGAAATAAAGGGCATGCTCTGGTCAGGTATGACGATGCCCGATCCATCGATACGTTAACCATCCAGCAGGGGAACGGCGAAACCCTGCTTATGGGCCTGGCCGCCGCCGGCGCCCTGCATCATCTAAAGCAGGAATATCTCACCCGGTTCTGGAACAGCGAAGGCCTTCAACTGATCATCGTCTGCGGCAGCGGCAACAACGGAGGCGATGGCCTCGCTCTTGCCAGCCTTCTGTGCGCCGATCCGGATCGCTACCCGGGCGCCGATATCAGAGAACGTCTGCGCGTCTATGCCCTTCCTCCTAAAAGCGCCGCCTCGCAGTTCTATGAAGCGAAGCTGCGCCGACAGGGCGTAACGATCCGGCCGCTGCAAAAGCTAAGCGAAGACCTTGCAGAAATGGTCAAGCTCAATGAATTAACCATCGTCGAGGCTCTGCTCGGGACGGGGCAGTCTCGCCTTCCCGCCGGCGATATCGCCACGGCGCTACAGGCCATCGGTAGGATTCGCAATGCAGGCGGGGCGAAACTTGTGGCGCTCGATGTTCCCGCCGGATTAACCGAATCGGGCCTCGCCGATAGCGCACCGATGCCCGACTGTGTGTACACGTTCGGTAGCGAAAAGGCGGCCACCGCCTTGATTCCAGGTCTACAGGTTCGGCGCATCCCCTGCGGATTTGAATCACAGAACGAAGAGGCCGTTCTCGCCGCATCGACGGCACTGTACCGCTGTGAGCCATCTGAGGCGCTGCATTTCTTTCGTCGTAACGATGCCGATCATAAATACAGCGCCGGCTATGCATGGGTTGTAGCGGGCGAGCATGACATGGAAGGAGCCGCTCTTCTGGCTCTGCGGGCCTTTCTTGGTTCAGGGGGAGGCTACGTCAGACATTTCCACCCGTCGCCGCAGTCACGAGAACGCTATCTTTCGATCCTGCCTTCGGCCATCTATCATGATGCCACGGATTTTGTAAAAGCCTGTGAAGTGCAGAAGCCGCCACGAAGCATCCTCATCGGCCCGGGCATGCGCTCCGACACGGTTGACTCTTTGCGCGAAGCCCTGATCGAAGGACTGACGATACTGAGCCGGCGCCAGCAAAGGCTGACCGTCATTCTCGATGCGGCGGCGTGCTCGCTGGCATTTGACGAGCGCTTCCCTCAAGTACAATGCCTCATCACGCCGCATGTCGCCGAATGGAAGTCGCTGGGCGGCCCGGCCGTAAGCTGCGTCGACGATCTTGAACCGGCCCGGGCCTTCAGCGGACGCATTCATGCCTACCTCAAAGGGCCCGTTTCGTTTCTTTTCGCTCCCGATCAAATCGCTGTGTATAACGCTCCGCAGCCGTCTCTTGCCGTGGCCGGCAGTGGAGACCTTTTCGGAGGTCTGCTTCTGCGTGCTGCATGCGGCCATGAAGCCGATCGACCCATCTATGATATCGTCTCTGCCTGTGTGGCGTTACAACGTCGGTCGGCCGAAAGAGGCATGCACCCCGAGCAGCAGCTGAAGTTTATACAGGAGATCCTCGCATGAAGTATCATTACAGAAGTCCCGAAGAAGTGCGGGAAAAATTCGGGAAGTCGACCGAAAAGCTGAAGAATCCGATGTTTAACCGGACCTTCTTTCTGCTCGTAGCCGATGTCGTAATCATTCTGATCGCAGGTACGCTTCTTTACAAGAGCGGTTATGCCGATCTCGTAAAGACGGGAGAGGGCGTTCTAAAAGTGCAGTATGAACGTCTCGACGAGAAACAGGTCAGGCTTCATGTGAAAAGCGATATGCGCGACATCTTGCTTGTCGACGGTAAGGCCTCCGTTGAAAAAGACAGGGAGCGCAATACGGCCGTGCTATCTGAAATTCGCTGGGAGCTTGATCGAGGGGACCAGATCCTGATATTACGAGAAGCGCCGCAGTTCGAGCCTCTGCTTATCGAAGCGAAGAAACCGGCGACGCTTGATCTGACCATTCCTGAAACGGCCCGATCGGTTCCTCTGAAATTCGAGATACGCTTCCAGAACAGACAGCTTTATCCCGAACCTGTTCACACGGCCGCAGATTGAAAGCGTTGCCTGAGAGCCGGTCCTAAAAACCATCGAGCGATTCTGAGAACTGCCCTGAGGTCAGATCGCTTCGTAGATCCATTCAAGCAGCGCCTTCTGCACGTGCAGTCGGTTCTCGGCCTGTCTGAAAATCGTCGCCGCATGACGATCCATCACATCGCCGGAAATCTCTTCGCCGCGATGAGCGGGCAGGCAGTGCATAACGATGGCATCGGCCGGAGCGTGCTTCATCAAAGCCTCGTTCACCGAATAGGGAGCAAAATCCTTCTTGCGGATCTCGGCCTCTCCTTCCTGCCCCATTGAAATCCAGACATCGGTATAGATGACGTCGGCCTGACGTACGGCCTCGACGGGGTCGCGATAGACATCGATGGTTTTATTCCGTTTACGAAGCAGCTCTTGAATGCCCGGGCGAATCTCATAGCCTTCGGGACTGGCCACGCAAAGCGACGAACCGGAATGCAGCGTTCCGAGCGCCAGCGAGTTGAAGACGTTATTCGGTTCGCCGATAAAGGCGATACGCGTTTTTGAAAGGTCGCGCCCGGTCTCGGTAATCGTCATAAAATCGGCAAGCGCCTGACAGGGATGATGGCGATCGGACAGACCGTTGATGATGGGCACCTGATCCAGGCCGGCCATGAGTTCGAGCTTGCGATGGCTATCAGTACGGATCATCACGCCATGCACGTAACGGCCGAGAACCATCGTCGTGTCTTCAATAGTCTCGCCGCGACCGAGCTGAAGCGAGCCTGCCTGCATCTCAAGATCGCTTCCTCCGAGTTCACGGATGGCGACGGAGAACGAGATACGCGTGCGCGTCGACGATTTTTCGAAGATAAGCGCAATGATCTTATCACGCAGCACGTCGGGATTCAGGCGCCGGTTCGCCGCATGTTCCCTTCCTCGCTTCAGTATGCCGAAGAACTCGTCTTCATTCAGGTTTAACAGGTTGATCAGATGCCGCATCGTTTTTACCGCGTGAAAAGGCCCATCTTTTTGCCAGGACCAGGATTTGTAAATTTATTTAACAGTTTCAGAGGCTGCCTTCTTTTTCGACGATCCCACTCTGCTCGTTGAAACAGACTTCTCTGGCCGGGTCAGATCCGGTCGGGTCAGGTAACGTTCGATGTATTCGACGGCGAGACGGGCCGGCCGTTTCTTCTTCGGAGCAAAGGGGATTTCACTCAAGCGACGGATGATTCGCTCTCGCTCCGATTTCTTTTTGAGCAGGCGTTCACCCTCTTCGGCGATCGCAGCGGGCGTGACCTCATTCTGTAGAAGCTCGAGGGCGACCTGCTCGCCCGCCAGAAGATTCGGCAGACCGATAAACCTCGTTCGCATAACGAGCGAGGCGATAAAAACGTTCAGCCAGTGCGATCTGTAACAGATAACCATCGGCTTCTTGAAAAAAGCCGCTTCAAGCGTTGCCGTACCCGATGCGATAAATATTATGTCAGAGGCCTCCATAACGGCCAGGGAGTTGCCCACCGAAATCTCAAGGCCCAGGGCTTCACTGCCTTCGAGAAAGGGCGCGGCAAACTCACGCAGACGCTCATCTACAAAGGGCAGCCGAATATGAAGATGCGGATGTCTTTCTTTTAAGATGCGTGCCGCTTCGAGAAAGGCCGGCAGCAGCAGGCGGATCTCGCTTCGCCGACTTCCCGGCAGCAGGCCAAGCGACGTTCCTCGGTGAGCGGCGACGGGGGACTGACGTTTCAGCTCCTCGGGGATGCGGTTCACCATCGGATGCCCGATCCACTCGGCAGGCACGCCTTCGCTATCGTAGATCTCTTTCTCGAATTCAAAGAGCGTCAGCATCAGATCGATATGCTTGCGAATCGTATGAATGCGACCGTACTTCCAGGCCCAGATCTGCGGACTGACAAGATAGACGATGAAGATGTCTGGATCGGCCTCTTTGAGCATGGCGGCGATGCGAAGGTTGAAGCCCGGATAATCGATCAATACGACCGTCTTCACCTTTTTCTCGATCGCCATGGCAGTTAACCGCTGCGCCAGGGCCTTCAAGCGACTGTAGGCGCGAAGCACCTCGACGAAGCCGATCACGGCCATCGTATCGACATGCTCGACAAGCTCCATGCCCTCGGCCTGCATACGCTCTCCGCCCGTTCCAAAGAAGGAGCGAAACCCCTCTTGCTTGAGCTCGCGAATCAGATCGCCGCCAAGACGATCGCCGGAATGTTCGCCGGCAACGATCAGCATCGGAGCGCGTAGATGCAGCCCGCGCACTGCGGAATGGGCTGGTTTTCTCGCGGACGGTTTAGCCTGTTGAGCAGCTTTCTTTGAAACAGGCTTCTTAGATAAGAGTTTCTTCGACGGAGGTTTCTTCGAGGCTGACTTTTTTGAGGCCGACTTCTTCGGGTCGGATTTCGCTTGTGCGGATTTTCTGGCTGCCGCCGTTTTCTTTGCTGTCATGATTTTGCCGTAAACGGACGATTCATACGACGCAGCTTTTTCACGTCGGTTAAATCTCCCTTCAGAGATACGATGGTGATGCCAAGCTCCTTCGCCTTTTTCAAGAATTCCTTCTTCTGCACGACGATGGTGGAGTTCGATTCGATGGCAAGAACGCGGCATCCGGCACGCTTCATCGTTTCAAGCGTCTGTGTACCTGCCGTCGGCAGATCGAAGCGCGGATCATGGTTCCGCTTCGAGACCTTGCAGACGACAGCCCCTTTTTTATGAAAGAGTTCGCCGCCGCGCTCAATACAGCGATCGGTGCCTTCTGCACATTCGACGGCAAAGACGGTGCGATCGCCAACGACGACGCACTGCCCGATGTCGAGGCGGTTCACTTCCATCGCATAGAGCATACCATAGGGGATGTCTTCAAGCTCTCTTGAGCTGAGCCGCTTTCCGTAACGGCCCTCTTCAAGAAAGCAATCGGATAGATAGTCGGTCTGTGGGATCACGCGAATCCTCCTTTTTGCAAGGGCTCGCTCGATGGTCTGAAAGATCGTATAATCATTGCGGTTGGGCATGCGCGCAAGCATCCAGAGCGTGCGCAGATCAAACGAGGGGCGGTCGTAAAGCACGTCTCGCGTCGACTTACCGAGCAGAAGCAAACGCCCGATTTTTTCGCGCTGTAGAGCGGCGAGAACGGACGTATAAAACCTGGTTAGAAGAACGGGCTCGCTGACGTCGGCGAATGCCTCGGGCGGCGGATCAGACGAAACAAGAAAGACGCGGAAGTCCTCTCCGCGTCTTTGCGCCTCTCTCGCTGCAATCCAGGGCAGCTCGCCTCGCCCCGCAATAATCCCCAGTCTGCCCATCCGGGCTGACTTTTAAGCGAGACGCATACAGATCAAATAGTTTTCGGATTCGCTTTCCAGCTCAGGAATCCGAAGAGCTGCTTGATCCGCTTGATGTCGGAGCGGGCGAAGAATCGCCGCCCGACGAGCCTGATTTCTTGTAATCGGTGACATAAAATCCGGAGCCCTTGAATACGATTCCGGCACCGGCTCCGATCAACCGATCGACATGCCCCTTACAGGCGGGGCATTCGGTATGCGGATCGTCTTTCATGGACTGGAACGCATCATACGTATGGCCGCAATCCCGGCACTGATATGTGTAGGTAGGCATGAGCCAGATCTCGGTTCGAAGCGTGCCCGGTCAAGCAGAATCGAAGATCGCACCACAGCGCCCGCGCATCCGGCGAGCGCCCAAAAATGCTTGTAACCGAACTACGTCCCCCGTCACAGTACATTAAAAAACAAATGTTCGGAATCCGCCTCGGGCGGAGGGAAGGGTCATGAGCGAACGCATACCGGCGAAGATCTGGACGATCTTCACACTTTTCGGGCTGATCGGACAGGTGGCCTGGACCATCGAGAATATGTATCTGAACGTCTACCTCTACAAGACGGTGACGTTTGATCCCGATGCCATCGCCGCGATGGTTGCTGCGAGCGCCATCGTCGCCACAATAGCGACGCTGACGATGGGCGCCCTCTCGGACCGACTCGGCCGCCGACGCATCTTCATGTGGTCGGGCTATATCATCTGGGGCGTTTCGATCATAGGCTTCGGCTTCATCAACAAAGAGGCGGTACAGAGCTGGTTCCCGGGTTTCGAGGTCGTCGCCGCGACGGTGACGCTGATCATCGTACTCGACTGTCTGATGACGTTCATCGGTTCTACGGCTAACGACGCCGCCTTCAACGCCTGGGTAACGGACGTCACGCATCCGACGAATCGCGGGAAGGCCGAGGGGCTTATTGCGACGATGCCGCTGCTGGGCATGCTCGTCGTTTTTGGAGCGCTTGATGGATATACACAGCGGGGCGAGTGGAAGGCCTTCTTTTTGATCGTCGGTATCGTCGTCATCATCGCCGGCGTCCTGGGCTTCTTGCTTGTTCAGGATGTACCCCGCCAGCGCGCGCAGACCCACTACATGAAAGATCTTCTCTACGGCTTTCAACTCTCGACGATGAAGCAGCACTGGCTGCTCTACACCGTTTATATGAGCATCTGCATCCTCGGAATTGCGCAGCAGGTATTTCTTCCCTACTTCATCATCTACTTTGAGTTCTATCTCGGCATCAAGGATTATGCCCTGCTTCTTGCGGCCATCCTCATCTTCGCCTCGCTGATCAGCATCCTTGGAGGACGCCTTGTCGACAGGTTTGATAAGAAAGGCCTGCTCATCGGTTCTATCGTCGTCTATCTTTCCGGAATGATGGCCATCTATCTCTCGGGTGTGGGATTCAAGACGTTCGACCTGACGGCGCAGCTGGTGACTGCCGTAGCGGCCATCATCATGATGGGATCGTATCTGATCTCGATGGTCGTGCTCAACTCGGCGGGACGGGATCTTCTGCCCGTATCGCATATCGGGGTGTTTTCGGGCATCCGTATGTTCTTCTTCATCATGATTCCGATGGTAGCCGGCCCCTTTATCGGATCGGCCATTATCAAAAGCAGCGACTCCACCTACACGGACGCCTTTGGCGTGATCCAGTCGACGCCCATTCCCGAGATCTATCTGGGCGGCACGCTCGTCGGCCTGCTTGCCTTTATTCCCGCCGGCATCATCGTAAAGGCTATGAAAAGCGACCGATACAAAAATCTCGCCAACCCGGAAAGGCACCATGAACAGAAGAATCACAACTGAGCATCCGCTTCACGACGAGAACGGAAAGCTGATCGAGGTCGGCTATGCTACGAAGCCGCTTCTCAGCTACGACCGCAGTCGCATCCGCGCCTCGAAATTTCGCATCAAAGAATGGGATTACTATTTTGTCGGTAACAGACAGAAAGGGCTATCCTTCGTCGTCGCCGACAACGGATATATGGGTGTCGGAGGCGTGACCGTATTTGATTTCGAGAAGCGTCACAAGCAGGACTGTCAGAGGTTTTCGATACTGCCGCTCGGTGGCTTGAATCTGCCCCCGACGAGCTCATCTGGCCGTACCCTCTTTAATAAGGGAGGCATGCTCATTGATATGGAGGCGAGCCCGGAACAGAAGCAAATCACGATCGACATCGATAACTTTGCAGACAGAAAGCCATTCCATGCCGAGCTTGTTCTGAACGACATACCCGAAGAGACGATGGTCATCGTCACGCCTTTTGAGAAAAGGCATGCCTTTTATTATAACGAGAAGGTGAACTGCATGAAGGCCAGCGGAGGTTATACACTGGGTGATGAGTCCGTCGATCTCACCGGCAATCGCGCCGTTCTCGACTGGGGCCGCGGCGTCTGGACCTACGACAACACCTGGTACTGGAGTTCTCTATCCGTTGATCTACCCGATGGCAGCATGTTCGGCTTCAATCTGGGTTATGGATTCGGCGATACGTCGGCGGCGAGCGAGAATATGGTCTTCTACAAGGGCCGGGCTCATAAGCTCGGCGAGGTTCATTTCGGTATTCCCGCAAAAAACGGCCGCGACGATTTTATGTCCGCCTGGAATTTCACATCGAACGACGGACGTCTTGCGTTAACCTTCGAGCCCGTTTTCGAGAATCGCACAGACGTGAATCTGCTTCTCATACGGCATGACGCTCATCAGGTCTTCGGGCAATTCACGGGCAGGGTCGTTCTCGACGACGGGACGGCGTTGAATATCGAAAAGGCCTTCGGATTTGCAGAAAAGGTACGCAACCGATGGTAAAAGATTCAAGCATCGATCGGCAAGAAGGCACCACGCTTCGCACACCGTGGGCGGATGCGATCGATCCGGATAACGTTCTCGGTGAATACC
>SWCA01000190.1_pt1 | contig 65013 bp, 78 predicted proteins | sample 4692961 | NCBI WGS metagenome assembly SWCA01 (sample SAMN10267275, study PRJNA491770) | bioreactor metagenome | isolation source: DHS bioreactor inoculated with | place: Japan: off Shimokita Peninsula | reverse complement strand
GATCGCCCGCGCGGCGGGCACCTACGCCCAGTTCGTCGGCCGCGATGGCGGCTATGCCCAGATTCGTCTGAGCTCGGGCGAGCTGCGTCTGGTGCGTCAGGAATGCATGGCCACCGTCGGTGCCGTGTCGAACCCTGACAACTCGAACCAGAACTTCGGTAAAGCCGGCCGCTCGCGCCACATGGGCAAGCGCCCGTCGGTGCGTGGCGTCGTGATGAACCCGATCGACCACCCCCATGGCGGCGGCGAAGGCCGCACCAGCGGTGGCCGCCACCCGGTTACCCCGTGGGGCAAGCCGACCAAGGGTGCCCGCACCCGCAACAAGAACAAGGCGTCGTCGAAGCTGATCGTCCGCTCGCGTCACGCCAAGAAGAAGGGTCGGTAATTCATGTCGCGCTCTGTTTGGAAAGGCCCTTTTGTCGACGCTTACGTCCTCAAGAAGGCCGAAAAGGCTCGCGAGTCGAGCCGCAACGAAGTGATCAAGATCTGGTCGCGTCGGTCCACCATCCTGCCCCAGTTCGTGGGCCTCACCTTTGGTGTCTACAATGGCCAGAAGCATATCCCGGTGAACGTCACCGAAGATATGATCGGCCAGAAGTTCGGTGAATACTCGCCGACGCGCACCTATTACGGCCATGCCGCCGACAAGAAAGCGAAGAGGAAGTAAGCCATGGGCAAGGATAAAAATCCCCGCCGCGTGGCGGACAACGAGGCGATGGCGAAGCTGCGCATGCTGCGCACCAGCCCGCAGAAGCTCAACCTTGTCGCCGCGATGATCCGCGGCAAGAAGGTCGACAAAGCTCTGAACGACCTCACCTTCTCGAAAAAGCGTATCGCCCAGGACGTGAAGAAGTGCCTGCAATCGGCGATCGCCAATGCCGAGAACAACCACAACCTCGACGTCGATGAGCTCGTCGTGGCCGAAGCCTTCGTGGGCAAGAACCTGGTGATGAAGCGTGGCCGTCCGCGGGCGCGTGGTCGCTACGGCGCGATCAAGAAGCCGTTCTCGGAACTCACGATCAAGGTGCGTCAAGTTGAGGAGCAAGCCTAATGGGTCATAAAGTCAATCCGATCGGCATGCGCCTCCAGGTCAACCGCACCTGGGACAGCCGCTGGTATGCCGACACCAAGGACTACGGTAATCTTCTGCTGGAAGACCTGAAGATCCGCGAGTTCATTCAGGACTATGCCAAGCAGGCCGGCGTGTCGAAGGTGATCATCGAGCGCCCGCACAAGAAGTGCCGGGTGACGATCCACACCGCGCGTCCCGGCGTGATCATCGGCAAGAAAGGCGCCGACATCGAGGTGCTTCGCAAGAAGATCGCCAAGATGACGGACTCGGAACTGCACCTCAACATCGTCGAGGTTCGCAAGCCCGAGCTTGACGCCCAGCTGGTGGCCGAGAGCATCGCCCAGCAGCTTGAGCGCCGGGTCAGCTTCCGTCGTGCGATCAAGCGTGCCGCGCAGAACGCGATGCGGATGGGTGCCCTCGGCATCCGGGTGAACGTGGCCGGCCGTCTTGGCGGCGCCGAGATCGCCCGAACCGAGTGGACCCGTGAGGGCCGTGTGCCGCTGCACACACTCCGCGCCGACATCGACTATGCGCTGTCGGAGGCGAAAACCGCCTACGGCATCATCGGGATCAAGGTCTGGATCTACAAAGGCGAGATCCTCGAGCATGACCCGTCGGCGCATGATCGCAAGCTCCAGGAACTCCAGGAAGGCCCGGCGCCGCGTGGCGCCATGGGCGGCCGCCGGTAAGGGAATAGACAGATGCTGCAACCAAAGCGCACTAAATTCCGCAAGATGCACAAGGGCCGGATCAAGGGCGAAGCCAAGGGCGGGTCGGATCTGACCTTCGGCACCTATGGCCTCAAGGCTCTCCAGCCCGAGCGCATCACGGCGCGTCAGATCGAAGCGGCCCGCCGCGCGATGACCCGCCAGATGAAACGCCAGGGCCGGGTCTGGATCCGTATCTTCCCCGACACCCCGGTGTCGTCGAAGCCCACGGAAGTCCGGATGGGTAAGGGCAAGGGTTCGGTCGATTTCTGGGCCGCCAAGGTCAAGCCCGGCCGGATCATGTTCGAGATCGACGGTGTCGACGAGGACACGGCCCGCGAAGCCCTGCGCCTCGCCGCGATGAAACTGCCGATCAAGACTCGGACCATCGTTCGCGAAGACTGGTAAGGCCGAGAACGCCCAGGCGTTTTCCGGCCGGTGCGGGGCAGGCAAAGTCCGCAGGACTTGTCCGGGCCGCACATAGGTAGAGACTGAAGAGGGCGGGGGCCAACCCCGCCCTTTTGCCATTCCGAACAGCCCCGCTCCCGATTTCGTCGTCTCCCCCCCCCTCCGCCTTGCGACAGGCTGGGGCGTGGACATTTGCGCAGCCGCGGCCCGACTGACTTGGCCGCTTGCAGTGCCGCCAATTGCCGAGTAAATTACTCAGATATGGCGCGGGCGACCGCGACCGCCAAGGCAAGCCAGATCATCCTCCTCCGCGACGGGCGATGGTCAAGCGAGGTCTCCACCACCAGAAACCGTGCGCGAGGAAACCCGATGAACATGATGGTGACAGATGCAAAGCGCACCAAGTCAGACCGCACCGATGGGGGCGGGCTTGCGCCTCATGCGTTCGAGGCGTCGCTTCTTTTCAAGGTGCTTGGCCATGAAGGACGGCTGATGGTCCTGAGCCACCTCAGGGACGGTCCCCGGACCGTGGGCGAATTACAGCACCTGGTGGGCGCGACGCAGCCGCTGGTCAGCAGCCATCTTGCCCGGCTGCGATTTGAGGGATTGGTGACCTTCGAAAAGATCGGGAAGACGAGTATCTACGCCCTCACCGACGACAAGGCGCGCCAGATCATCGACGCGATCGGGGTGGTGTTCTGTGATGGGCTGAAGGATCGCGCCCGGTGCGTTGCGCAGCCAGATTCTATTCCCAGCGATAGTTGAAGCTCACCGAAATCCGCTCGTCCTCGGCCATGTTCATCGGCACTTCGTGGCGCAGCCAGCTTTCCCACAGCAGCACGTCGCCGACCTGCGGTTTGACGTAGACGAAGGTTTGCAGCTCCTCGCGCGCGTCCTTGCGGCGGGGCGGGGCAGCCATCATCCGGGCCGAGCGCGGATCTTCCAGCTTCAGCGCGCTGGCACCCTTGGGCATCGCCACGTAGGTGGTGCCGGAAATCACCGAATGCGGGTGGAGGTGGCTGGAATGGGTGCCGCCTTCGGGCAGGATGTTGATCCACAGATCCTCGAGCACCAGCGCGCGGCCGTCGAGATCAAACGCCAGGTCGTCTGCGAAAGCGGAGACATGGGCGTCAAGCGCGGTCACGACATCGGCAAAGACCGGAAACCGCCAGGGCAGGTCGCTGAGCGAGGCATAAGAGGTGTAGCCGGGATAGCCGTTTTCCTCGCACCAGGTTTGCCCGGCCTCGTCATCCTCGGCGATCGACAGGCACGAGGCCTCGAGCTCGTCGGAATCTATGGCGGGGCCGTGCTCGGACAGGCGGGCGTGGTAGAGGCGGGTCACGAAGAGGGATTTGATATCAGCCATGGAGGCGGTTTAGCGCAAGGCGCGGGGCAGGGCGAGAGCGGCATTCTGTCATGGCCCGGCTTTTTCGGCGCGAATCCTGCCTAGGCGATGCCAAGGGGTTGCCATCACGGTGAAACGCGCGTATTGCGCAGCCTTCACACGAACTCCACTGGATTCGGCGTGACCTGGAGCGGCGGCACTTGCCGACGCGGAGGGCGCCCCGGTGATGTTGAAAGGACAAAGGCGATGAACGCCAACGAATTGCGCGACAAGACGCCGGACCAGCTCAAAGAGCAGCTGGCCGACCTCAAGAAAGAAAGCTTCAACCTGCGTTTCCAGCAAGCCACCGGCGCGCTGGAAAACACCGCCCGCGTGCGCCAGGTGCGCCGTGACGCGGCCCGGGTGAAGACCATTCTCAATCAGAAAGCCGCCGCCGCGGCCGGCAACGAGTAAGGAGCCAGACCGATGCCCAAACGTATCCTTACCGGCACCGTGACCTCGGACGCCAACGCCCAGACCGTGACCGTGCTCGTCGAGCGCCGGTTCAAGCACCCGCTGCTGGACAAGACCATCCGCTCGTCCAAGAAGTATCGGGCCCACGACGAAAACGACACCTACAAAGTCGGCGACCAGGTGCGCATCCAGGAATGTGCGCCGAAGTCGAAAACCAAGCGCTGGGAAGTGATCACCGCCTGATAGGCGGGGTTCACAGCCCGGTTAGATCGAAACCGTGGGGTCGTTACCCCACAGGTCAGGAGAAACCACATGATCCAGATGCAGACCAATCTGGATGTCGCTGACAATTCCGGCGCGCGCCGGGTGCAGTGCATCAAGGTTTTGGGTGGTTCCAAGCGTAGATACGCCTCCGTCGGCGACATTATCGTTGTCTCGGTGAAGGAAGCCATCCCGCGCGGACGCGTGAAAAAGGGCGACGTGCGTAAAGCCGTCGTCGTGCGCACCGCCAAAGAGGTTCGCCGCGAAGACGGCACCGCGATCCGCTTCGATCGCAATGCCGCCGTCATCCTCAACAACAACAACGAGCCGATCGGCACCCGGATTTTCGGGCCGGTGGTTCGCGAGCTGCGTGCGAAGAACTTCATGAAGATCATCTCGCTCGCGCCGGAGGTGCTGTGATGGCTGCGAAACTGAAAAAGGGCGACAAGGTCGTCGTGCTGGCCGGCAAGGACAAGGGCAAGCAGGGCGAGATCACCCAGGTGATGCCGAAGGCCGGCAAGGCCGTTGTTGACGGCGTCAACATGGCTATCCGCCACACCAAGCAAACCCAGACCAGCCAGGGCGGCCGCCTTCCCAAGGCCGTGCCGATCGACCTGTCGAACCTGGCTCTTCTCGACAAGAACGGCAAAGCGACCCGCGTCGGCTTCAAGATGGACGGCGACAAGAAGGTGCGTTTTGCCAAGACCACGGGGGACGTGATCTGATGCTCGACGCTGCGACCTATACCCCGCGTCTCCAGACGCAATACCGCGACACCATCCGCGCCGCTCTGAAGGAAGAGTTTTCCTACAAGAACGACATGCAGATCCCGCGGCTCGACAAGATCGTGCTCAACATCGGCTGTGGCACCGAGGCGGTGAAGGATTCCAAGAAAGCCAAGTCGGCCCAGGAAGACCTCAGCAAGATCGCCGGCCAACATGCCGTGATCACCAAGGCCAAGAAGTCGATCGCCTCGTTCCGCGTGCGCGAAGACATGCCGCTCGGTGCCAAGGTGACGCTGCGCGGCAACCGGATGTACGAATTCCTCGACCGCCTGATCACCGTCGCCATGCCGCGCGTGCGTGACTTCCGCGGCGTGCCCGGCACTTCGTTCGACGGCCGTGGCAACTATGCCATGGGCCTCAAGGAACACATCGTTTTCCCCGAGATCGAGTTCGACAAGGTCGACGAAGTCTGGGGCATGGACATCGTGATCGCCACCACCGCGCAAACCGACGCGGAAGCCAAGGCGCTGTTGAAAGCTTTCAACATGCCGTTCAACAGCTGAGCCTCGGAGGACAAGGAATATGGCTAAGAAATCCATGATTGCCCGCGAGGTCAAGCGCCAGAAGCTGGTGGAGCAATACGCTTCCCGGCGCGCTGCCCTCAAAGCGGTCATCAACGATCAGGAACGCCCGATGGAAGAGCGTTTCCGTGCATCGCTGAAACTGGCGAAACTGCCGCGCAACAGCTCGGCAACGCGGCTGCATAACCGCTGCCAGCTCACCGGGCGTCCGCACGCCTACTACCGCAAACTCAAGGTCAGCCGGATTGCGCTGCGCGAGCTTGGCTCGCACGGTCAGATCCCGGGCCTCGTGAAATCGAGCTGGTGAGGAGAGAGAGATGAACGATCCTATCGGCGATATGCTCACCCGCATCCGCAACTCGCAAATGCGCGGCAAGTCCACCGTCTCGACCCCGGCGTCCAAGCTGCGGGCCTGGGTGCTCGACGTGCTGGCGGACGAAGGCTACATCCGCGGCTACGAGAGCGGCACCGACGTCAACGGTCACCCGACCCTTGAAATCTCGCTCAAGTATTTCGACGGCACCCCGGTCATTCGCGAACTCAAGCGCGTTTCCAAGCCGGGCCGCCGTGTCTACATGGGCTCCAAGGAGATCCCGCATGTCCGTCAGGGCCTCGGTGTCTCGATCGTCTCCACGCCGAAGGGCGTGATGTCGGATGCAAATGCGCGCGCAGCCAATGTTGGCGGCGAAGTGCTTTGCACCGTGTTCTAAGGAGGTCTGGTAATGTCTCGTATTGGTAAGAAACCGGTCGAGCTGCCCAGCGGTGTAACGGCCACCGTCTCGGGTCAGACCTTTGAAGCGAAGGGCCCCAAGGGCACCCGCAGCTTCAATGCGACCGACGATGTGACGATCAAGGTTGATGAGGGCGTGGTTTCGATCGAGCCCCGCGGCAAGTCGAAGCGCGCGCGCCAGCAGTGGGGCATGTCTCGCTCGATGGTGCAGAACTGCGTGACCGGCGTGTCGGAGGGCTTCAAGAAAGAGCTCGAGATCAACGGCGTCGGCTACCGTGCCCAGATGCAGGGCAACACCCTGAAGCTGAGCCTCGGTTACAGCCACGAAGTGAACTTCGAGCCGCCGCAGGGCGTGACCGTCACCGCCCCGAAGCAGACCGAGATCGTTGTGGAAGGTATCGACCAGCAGCTTGTTGGCCAGGTCGCGGCGAATATCCGCGAATGGCGTGCGCCTGAGCCCTACAAGGGCAAGGGCATCAAGTACAAGGACGAGTATATCTTCCGCAAGGAAGGCAAGAAGAAGTAAGGACCGGACAGATGGCAAACAGCAAACGAGACCTGTTCTTGAAGCGCCGCCTGCGCGTTCGGAACAAACTTCGCAAATCCAACTCGGGCAAGCTGCGCCTTTCGGTGCATCGCTCGAACAAGAACATCAGCGCCCAGCTGATCGACGATGTGAACGGCGTGACCATCGCCGCGGCCTCGTCGCTCGAGAAGGATCTGGGCGTGGTCGGCAAGAACAACGTGGAGGCCGCCGCCAAGGTGGGCGCCGCGCTGGCCGAACGCGCCAAGAAAGCCAAGATCGAAGAATGCTACTTCGACCGTGGCGGCTTTCTCTTCCACGGCAAGGTGAAGGCTCTGGCCGACGCCGCGCGTGAAGGCGGGCTGAAGTTCTAAGACCCTGCGGGGGGCAGCACTGCCCCCCCGATGATCCGGGCTCCGCGTGGCACGCACGCTCGGCACCAGGATTGAGTATGACCGGCGCAAGCGCGCCACCATGAAAGGAATGCCTTATGGCAGAACGTGATAACCGCCGGGGCCAGCGCCGCGACCGTGACGAGACCCCGGAATTCGCCGATCGCCTGGTCGCGATCAACCGCGTGTCGAAAACCGTGAAGGGTGGTAAGCGCTTCGGTTTCGCCGCCCTCGTGGTGGTGGGCGACCAGAAGGGCCGTGTCGGCTTCGGCAAGGGCAAGGCCAAGGAAGTGCCCGAGGCGATCCGCAAGGCCACCGAGCAGGCCAAGCGCCAGATGGTGCGCATTCCGCTCAAGGAAGGCCGCACCCGCATCATGATATCGAAGGCCGCCACGGCGCTGGCCGCGTGGTGATGCGCACCGCCCCGGAAGGCACCGGCATCATCGCCGGTGGCCCGATGCGCGCCGTGTTCGAGATGCTCGGCATCAAGGACGTTGTGTCGAAGTCGATCGGTTCGCAGAACCCCTACAACATGATCCGCGCCACGCTGGACGGTCTTGGCAAGGTGGCGAGCCCCCGTTCGGTCGCGCAGCGTCGCGGCAAGAAGGTGGCCGACATCCTCGGCCAGAAAGACGCTGCTCCGGCCGACGCCGAAGCGGCTGACGCCTGAAGGAGACCGAGACATGGCCAAAACCATCGTTGTGAAACAGATCGGCTCGCCGATCCGCCGCCCGGAAAAACAGCGCCAGACGCTGATCGGCCTCGGGCTCAACAAGATGCACAAGACCCGCGAGCTTGAAGACACCCCCGCGATCCGCGGCATGGTCGCCAAGATCCCGCATCTGGTCGAGATCATCGAAGAGCGCGGGTAAGCCGTAGGCTGGGTGACAGCCCGCTACGCGTGAGATTGAAGCGCCCCGGTCAGGAATGGCCGGGGCGTTTGCTTTTGGAAATTAAATGCTTACCCGAAAAATCCCTTCTTCTTCTTCTTCTTTTCAGGCATGGCGGAAGTTGGTTCACAATTCGCCCGGTTTCGTTCTCGCTGTGCGTTGTAGCGTAGTAATTGTGGTTGTACTCAGCCGGATTTACCCTGCCGCCACCGCCCATAACACATGCACACCCATATAGATCACGATCAGCGACCCGACCGTGTAGAACGTCGCCCGCACTTCGTGGCTTTGCTTTGAAGCGTAGGCCAGCGCGTGCAGCGCCCGGGCCAGAACAAAGCCATAGAGCAACACCTGTGCCAGCCACAGTGGCGGCCCCACCAGCACGAAGAGCAGCCCCGCCATCCAGAACGCCGGGATATTTTCGAGGTCGTTGCGGTGCATCCGACGTGAGCGGTCGACGTAGTCATTTACTTCCAATTGTTCAGGGGAGGGGGTCCGGTTCAACGGACCCGGACGGAGGTCTTCGGGGCTGGCATAGCCGGCGTCGACCCTCATCATCCGGTATACCGTCATCCAACCCTGGCCCATCACCTTGAGCACGCCAAGGGCGGCCGCGATGACATAGGTGGCAAACACCGGGTTTTCGAGCGTTAAGTGTTCCATGACGCGTTTTCCTGATTGCAGTTGAGGAAGCATGCGCGATTTGCGGCGTCTGTCAAAATGCAGGAAGGGGCCAATCCCCTTGATCCCCACCCCTCACGAGCGTATACGCCCCCGGTGGCCCTCCACAGCCACAGAATCAACAAGAAACGCCGCGTTTGCCCACTCCGTCGCTGGAGGGCATTTCCGGCAAAGGAGAAGCGACATGAAACTCAACGAACTGCGCGACAATCCCGGCGCCACCAAATCCCGCAAGCGCGTTGGCCGTGGCCCCGGTTCGGGCACCGGCAAGACCGCTGGCCGTGGCATCAAGGGCCAGAAATCCCGTTCGGGTGTGGCCATCAAGGGCTATGAGGGTGGCCAGATGCCGCTCTACATGCGCCTGCCCAAGCGCGGCTTCAACAAGCCCAACCGCAAGAAATTCGCCGTGGTGAACCTCGGGCTGATCCAGAAGTTCATCGACGCCAAGAAGCTCGACACCAAGGGCGAGATCACCGAGGACGTGCTGCTCGAAACCGGCATCATCCGCCGCAAGCTCGATGGCGTGCGCGTGCTGAGCAAGGGCGAGATCACCGCAAAGGTGAAGCTCACCGTCACCGGCGCCTCCAAATCGGCGATCGAAGCCGTGGAGAAAGCCGGCGGTTCGCTCACCGTGGCGACCCCGGCGGCCGAGTAAGCGCTTGTGGGGGGCCGCAACGCCCCTTACATACGCCCATGGAATTCCAGGCGCCGCCGGGTCGGGGATCGACCTCGGCGGCGCTCGCATGAACAGGGGGCCTCATGGCATCTGCAGCGGAACAAATGGCAGCGAACCTCTCCTGGGGAACGCTCGGCAAAGCCACCGAGCTGCGCCAACGCATCTTTTTCACCATCGGTCTTCTGATGATCTATCGCCTCGGCACCTATATTCCGGTGCCGGGGATCGACGCAGGCGCCTTGCGTGATTTCATGGAGCAGGCGGCCAGCGGCATCGGCGGCATCCTGTCGATGTTCACCGGCGGTGCGCTCGGGCGGATGGGGGTCTTTGCCCTTGGCATCATGCCCTATATCTCGGCCTCGATCATCGTTCAGCTCGTCGCCACGATGTATGAGCCGTGGAAGGCGCTGCGCAAGGAAGGCGAAGCCGGCCGGCGCAAGATCAACCAATATACCCGCTATGGCACGGTGCTGCTCGCTTCCGGGCAGGCCTTTGCGCTGGCCAACTCGCTTCAGGCGGGCGAGCTGGTGCATTCGCCCGGCATCTTCTTCATCATCAGCGCGGTGGTTACCCTTGTCGGCGGCACCATGTTCCTGATGTGGCTGGGTGAACAGATCACCTCGCGCGGCATCGGCAACGGCATTTCGCTGATCATCTTCGTCGGCATCGTTGCCGAGATCCCCGCCGCCCTCGTGCAATTCCTCAGCCAGGGCCGCTCCGGCGCGATCAGCCCGGTTGTGATCATCGGCGTGCTGGTGATGGTGATCGCGGTGGTCGGTTTCGTGGTGTTCATGGAGCGCGCGCTGCGCAAGATCCACATCCAGTATCCGCGCCGGCAAGTGGGCATGAAGATCTATGACGGCGGCTCGTCGCACCTGCCGATCAAGGTCAACCCCGCAGGCGTGATCCCGGCGATCTTCGCCTCGGCTCTGCTGCTGTTGCCGACGACGATCTCGACCTTCAACACCGGCGGCTCCGGCCCGGTGATGTCGACGATCCTCGCCTATTTCGGGCCGGGCAAGCCGCTCTACCTCGCGTTCTACGCGGGCATGATCATCTTCTTCACCTTCTTCTATACCAAGGAAGTGAGCTTCAAGGTCGACGAAGTGGCCGACAACCTGAAAAACCAGAACGGCTTCGTGCCCGGCATCCGCCCCGGCAAGAAGACGGCGGAATACCTCGATTACGTGGTCACCCGCATCCTCGTTCTGGGCTCGCTCTATCTTGCCGCGGTGGCGCTGTTGCCCGAGATCCTGCGCACCCAGCTTGCGATTCCGTTCTACTTCGGCGGCACCTCGGTGCTGATCGTCGTGTCGGTGACGATGGACACGATCAACCAGGTGCAGTCGCACCTGCTGGCCTACCAGTATGAGGGCCTGATCGAAAAATCGCAGCTGCGGGGCAACCGGGCGGGCAAAGGCAAATCGAAAACCGCCAGGAAGGGACCGGCACGCCGATGAATATCATCCTCCTTGGACCGCCGGGCGCCGGCAAAGGCACCCAGGCGCGCAAACTGACCGATGAACGCGGCATGATCCAGCTCTCCACTGGCGATATGCTGCGTGAGGCCAAGAGCTCGGGCACCGAGATGGGCAACAAGGTGGCCACGATCATGGCTGCGGGCCAGCTTGTTACCGACGAGATCGTCATCGGGCTGATCGAGGAAAAGCTCGATGCACACCCCGAAGGCGGCTTCATCTTCGACGGCTTCCCTCGCACGCTGCCCCAGGCCGACGCACTTGGCGAGCTGCTCACGCGCCACGGCATGGCGCTCAGCGCGGTGATCGAGATGCGGGTGGACGACGAGGCGCTGGTGGCGCGGATCACCGCCCGCTCGACCTGCGCCAATTGCGGCGAGGGCTATAACGACATTTCCAAGCCGATCCCGGCCGATGGCAAATGCGTCAAGTGCGGTGGCACCGAGTTCACCCGCCGCGCCGACGACAACGAGGAAAGCCTGCGCACCCGGCTGATGGAATACTACAAGAAAACCTCGCCGCTGATCGGCTATTACTGGGCCAAGGGCGATCTCAGGCAGGTCGACGGGCTTGGCGAGATCGACGAGGTCGCGGCGGCGATCTCGGCCGTTCTGGACTGACAACAACTGACGGCGGCGGCGTTTGCGAACGCCGCCGCGCGCGGTTTGGCCACCCCTGCATGGCCAGCCCTTGACGCCACCGTGATTCCCTCGTAAAGCACCGCATCCCTTGACGGGAATCGTTGGTGAACGGGGTCGCGCCCCGGATCCACCGGACCATAGATCAGCCGCGGCCCGCAGGGATGACCCCCGCGGGCTTACGTTGTGAAAAAAGGACCTGGAACTACGGGTCCGCAACGAAAGGAAGACCGACTTGGCACGTATTGCCGGCGTGAACATCCCGACGCACAAGCGCGTCCCGATCGCCCTCACCTACATCCACGGCATTGGCCCGACGACCGCGCAAGCGATCTGCGATGCCGTGAAAATCGAAAGCTCGCGCCGTGTGAACGAGCTGTCCGACGCCGAAGTGCTCGCCATCCGTGAGCATATCGACGCCAATCTGATGGTCGAAGGCGATTTGCGCCGCGACACGCAGATGAACATCAAGCGCCTGATGGACCTTGGCTGCTACCGCGGCCTGCGCCATCGCCGCTCTCTCCCGGTGCGCGGTCAGCGGACCCACACCAACGCCCGCACCCGCAAGGGCCCGGCGAAAGCCATCGCTGGCAAGAAGAAATAAGGGAGGGCATAGAGTATGGCACGCGATAAACGCGCCCCGAAGCGCAAGGAACGCAAAAACATCGCCGCTGGTGTGGCGCATGTGAACTCGTCGTTCAACAACACCAAGATCCTGATCTCCGACGTGCAGGGCAACGCGATTGCCTGGTCGTCGGCTGGCACCATGGGCTTCAAAGGGTCGCGTAAATCGACCCCCTACGCCGCCCAGATGGCCGCCGAAGACGCTGGCAAGAAAGCCCAGGAACACGGCGTGAAAACCCTCGAGGTCGAAGTGCAGGGCCCCGGCTCTGGCCGTGAATCGGCGCTGCGCGCGCTGGCCGCGGTTGGCTTCAACATCACCTCGATCCGTGATGTGACCCCGATCGCCCATAACGGCTGCCGCCCGCCGAAACGCCGCCGGGTCTGACCGATTACTACCGCTCGGGCCGTGCATAGCCACGGCCCGAGTCCGTCATTTTTTGAACCTCGGGCGTTTTGCTCTTTGGACATGGGAGCAAAACAGGAATGGAGGGACGCATGATCCACAAGAATTGGGCCGAACTGATCAAGCCGACGCAGCTCGACGTGAAGCCGGGCAATGACCCCGCGCGTCAGGCGACGGTTGTGGCCGAACCGCTCGAGCGGGGCTTTGGCCTCACGCTGGGCAACGCGCTGCGCCGGGTGCTGCTGTCGAGCCTTCAGGGCGCGGCGATCACCAGCGTGCAGATCGACAACGTGCTGCACGAGTTCTCGTCGGTCTCCGGTGTGCGTGAAGACGTCACCGACATCGTGCTGAACCTCAAGGGCGTCGCCATCCGCATGGATGTGGAAGGCCCCAAGCGCCTCTCGATCTCGGCCAAGGGCCCGATGGTCGTGACCGCCGGAGATATCTCGGAAAGCGCAGGCATCGAGATTCTCAACAAGGATCACGTGATCTGCCACCTCGACGAGGGCGCCGATCTGTTCATGGAACTGACCGTCAACACCGGCAAAGGCTACGTGGCCGCCGACAAGAATCGCCCGGAAGATGCGCCCATCGGCCTGATCCCGATCGACGCGATCTATTCGCCGGTCAAGCGGGTGTCGTATGACGTGCAGCCGACCCGCGAGGGCCAGGTGCTCGACTACGACAAGCTGACGCTGAAGATGGAAACCGACGGCTCGGTCAGCCCCGACGACGCCGTGGCCTATGCCGCGCGCATCCTGCAAGACCAGCTGTCGATCTTCGTCAACTTCGACGAGCCGGAATCGGCGGGCCGCGAGGCCGAGGATGACGGGCTGGAGTTCAACCCGCTTCTGCTCAAGAAGGTCGACGAGCTTGAGCTGTCGGTGCGCTCCGCCAACTGCCTCAAGAACGACAACATCGTCTATATCGGCGATCTGATCCAGAAGACCGAAGCCGAGATGCTCCGCACCCCGAACTTCGGCCGCAAGTCGCTCAACGAGATCAAGGAAGTGCTCTCGGGCATGCAGCTTCACCTCGGCATGGATGTCGAGGAATGGCCGCCGGAGAACATCGAGGATCTTGCGAAGAAATTTGAAGACCAGTTCTGAGATACGACGGCTGGGCGGGGTCTTGCCCCGCCCGCCGACACGACCGGGCATCCGCCCCAAGGAGAGCCGCCCGCCACGCATGGGCTGCCAGACAAAGCAAAACGAAGACCAAGGAGTTAGAAAATGCGTCACGCGAAAGGCTATCGTCGCCTCAACCGCACCCACGAGCATCGCAAGGCCCTGTTCGCCAACATGGCCGGGTCGCTCATCGAACATGAACAGATCAAGACCACCCTGCCGAAAGCCAAAGAGCTCAAGCGGGTGATCGACAAGCTGATCACCCTGGGCAAGCGCGGCGATCTTCACGCCCGCCGCCAGGCCGCCGCCCAGCTCAAGCAGGACGCCTACGTGGCCAAGCTCTTCGACGTGCTCGGCCCGCGCTACGCCGAGCGCAACGGTGGCTACACCCGCGTGCTGAAAGCCGGTTTCCGCTATGGTGACATGGCGCCGATGGCGATCATCGAGCTCGTCGACCGCGACGAAAGCGCCAAGGGGGCCGGTGACAAGGCCCGCGTGGCCGCCGAGGAAGAAGCCGCCTACGCTGAAGAGTAAGGCGCAACCGGGTTGAACGACGAGCCCCGCCCGGACACCCGGTGCGGGGCTTCGTCATGCCGGGCCCGGCGCCACGGTGCCGTTGCGGCTAGGATCAATGGTCTTGATTTACCGGGTCCGCAATCTAAGGTTGCCGCGTAGGTCCAGATCAGTCCATGTCGGGATGGGCACCGGGACGCGGAACGAAGGGGCAGCATGACCGATACGCTTGGACTGGATCGGGGGCTTGCGCAACTTTCTGACCTGGCCCCGAAGGGCTATGCGCTCGGCCTGCATATCCGTTTCGCCTCGGCCCACCTTATGTTTCAGACCTATGATCCGCGCTGGGCCGAGACCTATACCGAACGCGGCTACATGTTGGCCGATCCCACGGTATTCTGGGGCTTTGGCAACGATGGCGCCATTCGCTGGTCGGAGGTCGATCTGCCCGATCCGCACGGCATTCTGGACCAGGCGGCCAGCTTCGGGCTGACCTATGGGCTGGCCGTGGCCTATGGCCCAACGTCGTCGCGCACGATCGGGGGGTTTGCCCGCGGCGACCGCGAGTTCAACGATGACGAAATCGCGCGGATCACCGACATCGTTCAGAAGTTGCACGAGGCGTCGACGCCGCCGGAGCAGCTCACCCCGGCACAGCGGATGGCCCTGCGCCTGATCGCGCGGGGACACCGTCACGCCGAAGCGGCGGCGCTGCTCGGAATCTCGGAGAGCGCGTTCAAGGCGCGGCTGCGCTCGGCCCGCGACAGGCTGTTCGTGCGCACCACGGCGGAGGCGATCCAGCGCGCGCAGGAATACAACCTGCTCTGAGGCGGGCGCGGCCGGGGGTTTTGCACCCCCGGACCCCCGCAGAGTATTTTCGCCAAGAAAAAGCACGCCGTTATCTGCTGGCGACGCGGCGCGCGCGCGCCTAGATTGGGGCCATGGCCGACCTGTTCGATACCGCCCCCGGCGCCACGCCCGACACCGCGCCGCGCCCCTTGGCCGACCGGCTGCGGCCGAAGGCGCTGGCCGAGGTGATCGGGCAGGACGAGGTGCTGGGCCCGGACGGGCCGCTTGGCACGATGCTTGCCTCGGGCAGCCTTGGCTCGCTGGTGTTCTGGGGGCCGCCCGGCGTGGGCAAGACCACGATCGCCCGCCTGCTGGCGCGCGAGACCGATCTGCATTTCGTCCAGATCAGCGCGATCTTCACCGGCGTGCCGGAGCTGCGCAAGGTGTTCGAGGCGGCCAAGCACCGGCGCGCGAACGGGCAGGGGACGCTGCTGTTCGTCGACGAGATCCACCGTTTCAACAAGGCTCAGCAGGACGGGTTCCTGCCGCATATGGAAGACGGCACCATCCTGCTGGTCGGCGCTACCACCGAGAATCCGTCGTTCGAGCTGAACGCCGCGCTGCTCAGCCGGGCGCAGGTGCTGGTGCTCAAGCGCCTTGGCCCGGCCGATCTGGAGCTGCTGGCGCAGCGTGCCGAGCAGGATCTGGGCCGCGCGCTGCCCCTCGACGGTCCGGCGCGGGCGGCGCTGATCGAGATGGCCGATGGCGACGGGCGGGCGCTGCTGAACCTCGTCGAGCAGGTGATGGCGTGGAAGCCGACCGGCACGCTGGATGCCGACCAGCTCTCGACCCGGCTGATGCGCCGCGCGGTGCGCTACGACAAATCGGGCGATGAGCATTACAACCTGATCAGCGCGCTGCACAAATCAATTCGCGGTTCCGATCCGGACGCGGCGCTCTACTGGTTCAACCGGATGCTGCTCGGCGGTGAGGACCCGCGCTTTCTGGCCCGGCGCCTCACCCGGATGGCGGTGGAAGATATCGGCCTTGCCGATCCGCAGGCCAACGCAATCTGCCTCGATGCGTGGAACACCTATGAGCGGCTCGGCAGCCCCGAGGGCGAACTGGCGCTGGCGCAGGCGGTGATCTACCTTGCCCTCGCGCCGAAATCGAACGCGGGTTATGCCGCCTTCAAGCAGGCGGCGGCGGCGGCGAAGAAGACCGGCTCGGAGCCGCCGCCCAAGCACATCCTGAACGCGCCGACCAAGCTGATGGAGGATCAGGGCTATGGTGCGGGCTATGCCTATGATCACGACGCGCCGGATGCCTTTTCGGGGCAGAACTACTTTCCCGACACGATGAAGCGCGGGATCTATTACCTGCCGGTCGAGCGCGGATTCGAGCGCGAGTTGAAGCGGCGGGTCGAGTGGTTTGCCAAGCTGCGCGACAAGCGCAAAACTTGACATCTCGCCCGCCACAGCGCAGCAAGCGCGCATGTTGAACACGCTTCTCTCCGTGGCCCTTGGCGGCGCGCTTGGCGCCTCGTTGCGCTACCTCACGAATGTGGGGGTGATGCGGGCAATCGGCCCCGGATTTCCGCTCGCCACGATGGTGGTGAACATACTCGGCTCGTTTCTGATGGGGGTGCTGGTGGTGGTTCTCGCGCGCAAGGGGCACAACGAGTTGGCCCCGTTCCTGATGACCGGGCTGCTTGGCGGCTTCACCACCTTCTCGGCGTTTTCGCTCGATACGCTCAGCCTGTTCGAGCGCGGCGAGACCGGGCTGGCCGGGCTCTATATTGGTCTGTCGGTGGCGCTGTCGCTCGCCGCCATCGTCGCCGGTATGCTGCTGACCCGCGCGGTGCTGGTGCCATGAGCACGGTGCAAATCCTGACCGTCGCCGAGGGCGATGGCGATCAGCGGCTGGATCGCTGGTTTCGGCGCCAGTTTCCGCATCTGGCGCAGGGGCGGATCGAGAAGATGTGCCGCAAGGGCGAGATCCGTGTCGATGGCGGGCGGGTGAAGCCTGCAACCCGCCTTGCGGCGGGCCAACAGGTGCGCATCCCGCCGCTGCCGGAACCGGGCGACGCGCCCAGGCCGGTGCAGCCGCGCGTGGCCGATGCCGATGCCGCGCTGATCCAGAATGCGGTGATCTACCGCGACGATCACATCATCGCGCTCAACAAGCCGCCGGGCCTGGCGACGCAGGGCGGCTCGAAGCAGATCCGTCATGTTGACGGAATGGCCGACGCCTTGCGCTTTGGGCTCGACCAAAAGCCCCGCCTCGTGCACCGGCTCGACAAGGACACATCCGGGGTGCTGCTGCTGGCGCGCAGCCGGGCGATGGCCAAGGCGCTGACGGATGCGTTCCGCGCCCGCGATACCCGCAAGATCTACTGGGCGATCACCGCCGGGGTGCCGCAGCCGCGCATGGGCACGGTGAAATGGGGGTTGGTCAAGGCGCCCGGCCATGGCGGCAAGGGCGAGGGCGAGAAGATGCTCTGCATTCACCCCGCCGATGTCGATGCCACCGAGGGCGCCAAGCGCGCGGTCACCGACTATGCGGTGATCCAGAACCTTGGCACGCGCGCGGCCTGGGTGGCGCTGGTGCCGGTCACCGGCCGCACCCATCAATTGCGCGCCCATATGGCCGAGATGGGTCACCCGATTGCGGGGGACGGAAAATATGGCGGTTCGGGGCAGGAAAACCTGGGCGATGGCTGGGGCGCGATGCTGGGCGGCGAGATCAGCCGCAAGCTGCACCTTCATGCCCGCTCGATCAGCCTGATCCACCCGGTAACCGGGAAGCGCCTGACCATCACCGCGCCGCTGCCCGAGCACATGGCCCGCACCTGGGCGACGCTGGGCTTTGACGAGCGCGACGCCCCCGAGGACCCGTTCGAGGAGGATGCCGGGTGGCGCTGAGGCTGGTCGTTTTCGACATCGACGGAACCTTGGTCGACAGTCAGGCGCTGATCTTTGCCGGGTTCGTCGTGGCCTTTGCCGCTGTCGGCCGGGCTGCTCCCGAGCGCCGCGCGGTGATGAGCCAGGTTGGCCAGAGCCTTCCAGAAGCGATGCGCCAGGCGATGCCGGCGGCAACCCAGGTGGAATTGGACACGGCGATTGCCGCCTACCGCGCCCATTACCTGGAGCAGCGATCCCGGCAGGGTGCCGCGGCCGTGCCGCTGTTTTCCGGCGCGCGGACGGCGATCGAGGCGCTGGCGGCACGGCCCGAGGTGCTGATCGGTGCGGCAACCGGGCTGGCGCGGCGCGGGCTTGACCACGTGCTCGCGGTGCACGGGCTCGACCACCATTTCGTGACCCGCCAGAGCGCCGACGGCCATCCGTCGAAGCCGGCCCCGTCCATGCTGCACGCGGCGCTTGCCGAGACCGGCGTGGACCGGGAGCGGGCGGTGATGGTGGGCGACACCACCTTCGATATCGAGATGGCGCAAAACGCCGGAATGGCCGCGATCGGGGTGACTTGGGGCAACCATCCGCCCGAGGCCCTGCACGCGGCAGGGGCGGCCGAGGTGATCGCGGAGTTCGCCGCGCTGATCCCGGCGCTCGACAGGATCTGGGGGCAAGGATGAGCGACTGGAAGCCAAAACGGTTCTGGACTGAAACCGCCATTGCCGAGGTCGAGGGCGGTTTTGCCGTCACCCTCGACGGGCGCCCGGTGCGCACCCCGGCGAAAGCGCCGCAGGTCGTGCCCACCCGCGCGCTGGCAGAGGCGGTGGCGGCGGAATGGGAAGCGCAACAGGGCGAGGTGCGGCCGGACACGATGCCGGCCACCCGGATGGTGAACTCGGCCATCGACAAGGTTGCCCCGCAGCACGACGAGGTGGCCGGGCTGCTGGCCGCTTATGGCGAAACCGACCTGATCTGCCACCGCGCCACCGCCCCCGAGGCGCTGGTGCGACGCCAGGCCGAGGCCTGGGATCCGCTGCTCGATTGGGCGCAGGCGGCACTCGGGGCGCGGCTCACGCCAGTCGCCGGGGTGATCCCGACGCAGCAGGATACCACGGCGCTGAAGCGGTTGGCGCGACGCACCCGCAGCTTTGACCCGTTCGAGCTCGCCGCGTTTCACGACGTGGTTACGTTGACCGGCTCGCTGGTGCTGGCTTTCGCGGCGGTCGAAGCTGTTTACGATTCCGAAACAATATGGGCATTGTCGCAGATTGATGAGGTCTGGCAGGCCGAGCGCTGGGGCGAGGATGAAGAGGCGGCCGAACATATGGCGCTGAAAAAACAGGCGTTTCTGGATGCCTTGCGAATCTTTTGGTTGCTCAGGCGCGACTGATCGGCGCAGCCCTGTTGCAGGACGCAACGGCGGCTGGGCCCCGTGCGCGATGCGCGCAGGATATGTGCGGGCCATATACTTGACCATCCGGAACACTTGACCATCCGGACGGAATTCGACCACACTTGCCGCATGGAGGCGGGGGTCATTCCCACTTCGTAGAATTCCCGGCCCAAGCCGGAACAACGAGACGCCCTTTGCGGGGCGATAATTCAGGAAGAGGTAAACATGAAGAAAACCGTAATCCTTGGCGCCCTGACCGTAGCGGCCCTGTCGACCGGCGCTGCGTCGGCTGCGACGCTCGACGACGTGAAGGCCCGGGGCAAGCTGAACTGCGGCGTCAACTCCGGCCTCGTCGGCTTTGCCGCACCGGATGCCAATGGCCGCTGGGAAGGCTTCGATGTCGCCATCTGCCGCGCCGTTGCCGCCGCAGTGCTTGGCGATCAGGAAGCCGTCGAATTTGTCCCGCTTTCTACCAAAACCCGCTTCACCGCGCTCGCCGCGGGCGAAGTCGATATCCTGTCGCGTAACACCACCTGGACCTTCCAGCGTGACGTGGATCTCAAGTTTGAGTTCGTCGGCGTGAACTACTATGACGGCCAGGGCTTCATGGTGCCAAAGGAGCTCGGCGTGAGCTCGGCCAAGGAGCTTAATGGCGCCACCGTCTGCATCCAGACCGGCACCACCACCGAGCTCAACCTCGCGGACTTCTTCCGCGCCAACAACCTGAGCTACGAGCCGGTTCCGATCGAGACCAACGCCGAGGGCCAGGCCCAGTATCTGGCCGGCGCCTGCGACGTCTACACCACCGACGCTTCCGGCCTCGCGGCCACCCGTGCCGCCTTCGAAAATCCGGGCGATCACGTGATCCTGCCCGAGATCATCTCGAAAGAGCCGCTTGGTCCGCTGGTCCGCCACGGTGACAACGAGTGGGGCGACATCGTGCGCTGGACGCTGAACGCGCTGGTTTCGGCTGAAGAACTCGGCGTGACCTCGGCCAACGTGACCGCGCTGGCCGAAGCGGCGAACCCGGAAACCCCGGAAATCAACCGCCTGCTGGGCACCGAGGGCAACCTTGGCGAGATGTTCGGTCTCGACGCCGCATGGGCCGCGCGGGCGCTTGCCGCCGTCGGCAACTACGGCGAGGTCTTTGCCAAGAACATCGGTGAAGAAACCCCGATCGCCCTGTCGCGCGGCCTGAACGCGCAGTGGAAAGACGGTGGCCTGCTCTACTCGCCGCCGTTCCGCTAAGGACTGAGAGGGCGCGGGGAAACCCGCGCCCTTCTACTTTCGACCCAATCAAAACAAACCGGCCCGGTGCGCGATGCGGCGCCCGAAGGACCGGGATGACGGGGAATATCTATGTCGACACTGTCCGACTCGCAGGGGGCGACCTTCCGCCTTTCCATGCTGCTTTATGACAGCCGCTATCGGTCGATGACGATCCAGATTGTCGCGCTGGTGCTGTTTCTGATGTTGTTCGGCTGGCTGATTTCAAACACGCTCACCAATCTGGCAACACTCGGCAAAGAGCTTGGCTTCGGCTTTCTCGGTCAGACCGCGGGCTATGACATCAACCAGCAGCTGGTGGAATACCAGAACCAGGATACCCACCTGCGCGCCGCCTTCGTCGGCCTGCTCAATACCCTTCTCATCGCTTTCATGGGCTGCATTGCCGCCACCATCGTCGGGGTTTTCGTCGGGGTGATGCGGCTGTCCAACAACTGGATCGTGTCGCGCCTGATGGCGGTCTATGTCGAGACTTTCCGCAACGTGCCGGTGCTGCTCTGGATCATTCTCGTCAACGCCATCATCATTGAAGTCCTGCCGAAACCGAACGCCTTTCGCGGCGACGACCCGTCGGCGCAGATGGTGCTGGGCAGCGCCTTTACCAACCGCGGCTTCTACGTGCCCGAACCGCTGTTTTCGCGCGGGCTTGGCGATATCCACCTGTTCGGCGCCAGTTCGCTGCGCTTCGATGTGAGCCTTGATCTCATCGCCATTCTCGCCCTGCTCGTCGCCTCGGTTTTGATATCGCGGCTCATCGGGGTGCGGGCCAACCGGATTCAGGCCGCCACCGGCGACCGCCCGAAAACCTGGCCGCTGCGCCTTGCCGTGACCGTGCTGCCAACGCTCGCCCTGCTCTGGTGGCTGGGCTTCCACACCGAAGCGCCGGCCCTCGAGGGGTTCAACTTCCAGGGTGGCGTGTTCATGCGCAACTCGCTGATCTCGCTCTGGCTGGCGCTGTCGCTCTACACCGCCGCCTTCATTGCCGAGATTGTCCGCGCCGGTATCCTCGCGATCTCGAAGGGCCAGACCGAGGCCGCCGCCGCGCTGGGCCTGCGCCAACGCCGCATTACCTCGCTGGTGGTGCTGCCGCAGGCGCTGCGGGTGATCGTGCCGCCGCTGATCTCGCAGTTTCTCAACCTGACCAAGAACTCCTCGCTCGCCATCGCGGTGGGCTACATGGACATCACCGGGACGCTGATGGGCATTACTCTCAACCAGACCGGGCGCGAGCTTGAGACCGTGCTGCTGACGATGCTGATCTATCTGGCGATCTCGCTGGTGATCTCGTCGATCATGAATGCCTACAACAACGCCGTGAAGCTGAGGGAGCGCTGAGATGACCGAAACATCCTATGTTCGCGGCGAAATGCTTCCCGAGCGCGATCCGCCGGCCTCGACCACGGGTGTGATCGGCTGGATGCGCCAGAACCTGTTCAGCAGTTTCGTGAACTCGATCCTCACCCTGCTCTCGCTGGCCTTTATCATCTGGGGGTTGGCGGCCATCATTCCATGGCTGATCTCGCCCACCTGGGAAGGCACGTCGCTTTCGAACTGCCGCGAAATCATCAGCGAAGCCGGGCGCGAGGGCGGGGCCTGTTGGGGCGTGGTCAACGAGCGCTGGCCCCAGCTGCTCTACGGTTTCTACCCGTCGGATCTGCGCTGGCGGCCGAACCTTGCCTTTGCGCTGCTGTTCGTGGCGCTGATCCCGGTGCTGTTCAACATGATCTCGCGCCGGATGAACTGGGTGCTGCTGTTGCTCGTCCTGCTTGGTGGCACCTTCGCCGCCGACAGCACGGCGCTGATCTGGATCCTGCGGGCCGCGCTTCTGGTCGGGGCCGCTTTGATCGGCCTCCAGATGCTGACGACCTCGAAGGGCGACCGCGCCGACGAAATCGCAAGCGGCGCACGGCGGTTGCCGAACCCTTTGATCTTCACCGCGCTTTATCCTTTCATCGCGCCCTGGCTTCTCTGGGGCGGCGATGTCTGGATTCCGCTGCTGGTGCTCGCAGGCTTCGCCGTGGCCTATATCGTCTATCGCGCCGTTGCCGCATTTGCCGGTTCGCTCGCCGGGGTCATCGTGTCGCTGGTGGCGGTGGCACTGTGGTGGCTGGTATTTACCAGCCTGATCAACGGTGCGGTCAGTGCCGCCATCGGCCACGCCCGGATCGACACGATCCAGCCCAAGCTCGAGGCCGAAATATCGGCGCTGAAGGCCGAATCCGACGCACTGGCGACAACTCTTGGCGAGATCGATCCGCGTTCGCCCGAGGGGCAGGCGCTGGGCCGCGCCAAGGCGCGCGCAGACGGGATCATGCAGCGTCGCAAGGAGATGCTGAGCAGCGTCACCTCTCTTCCCCAGGCGGAAGCGGCACTGGAAGAGCTTCGGGCCGCGCCCGCGCCCACCGTGCCGGAGGAACTGGAAGCCTACGAACGCGATATCGCGTTCCGTGAGGATTCTCTTCGCGCGTCCTACAGCGCGATCGGCCTGGTCGGGCTCGAGCCGGTGGCCAGCCGCTACTTCGGGGGGCTGATGCTGTCGCTCACCATCGGCGTGGTCGCCATCGTCACCTCGCTGCCGATCGGCATCCTGCTCGCGCTCGGGCGCCAGTCGGACCTGCTGATTGTCAAATACCTGTCGGTGGGCTTTATCGAGTTCATCCGGGGCGTGCCGCTGATCACGCTGCTTTTCGTCGCCTCGGTGCTGCTCAACTACTTCCTGCCGCCGGGCACCAACTTCGATATCATCCTGCGGGTGATCATCATGGCCACGATCTTCTCGTCCGCTTACATGGCCGAGGTGATCCGTGGCGGGCTGGCGGCGCTGCCGAAGGGGCAGTATGAGGCCGCCGACGCGCTCGGGCTCGATTACTGGAAGGCGCAGCGGCTGATCATCATGCCGCAGGCGCTGAAGATATCCATCCCCGGCATCGTCAGCACCTTTATCGGGATGTTCAAGGATACCACGCTGGTGTCGATCATCGGGCTGCTTGACCCGGTGGGCCTGACCAAGTCGATCCAGGCCGACGCGAACTGGAACGGGATCATCTGGGAGCTTTATGGCTTCATCGCGCTCCTGTTCTTCATCTTCACCTTCTCGATGTCCCGCTATTCCATGTATCTCGAGCGCCGCCTGCGCACCGATCACCGTTAAGGAGACCCATCAATGTCCAGTCTCGAAGTCGAACGCGCGATTGATCGTTCGCAAATGCAGGTCTCCGACAAGGTGGCCATTGAAATCAAGGATATGAACAAGTGGTTCGGCACGTTCCACGTGCTGCGCGATGTGAACCTGACGGTCTACGAAGGCGAGAGGATCGTGATCTGCGGACCCTCCGGTTCGGGCAAATCGACGCTGATCCGCTGCATAAACCGGCTGGAAGAACATCAGTCGGGCAAGATCATCGTCGACGGCACCGAACTGTCGTCAGACCTCAAGAACGTCGACAAGGTGCGCTCGGAAGTGGGGATGGTGTTTCAGCACTTCAACCTGTTCCCCCATCTCACCATCCTTGAAAACTGCACGCTGGCACCGATCTGGGTGCGCAAGGTTCCCCGTAAGGAGGCCGAAGCCACGGCGATGCACTTCCTTGAAAAGGTCAAGATCCCCGAACAGGCGCATAAATACCCCGGCCAGCTTTCCGGCGGTCAGCAGCAGCGGGTGGCCATCGCGCGGTCGCTGTGCATGAAGCCGCGGATCATGCTGTTTGACGAGCCGACCTCGGCACTTGACCCGGAGATGATCAAGGAGGTGCTCGACACCATGATCGAGCTTGCCGAAGAAGGCATGACGATGCTGGTGGTGACGCATGAGATGGGTTTTGCCGAGAAGGTCGCCAACCGGGTGATCTTCATGGATGCGGGCCAGATCGTCGAACAGAACGAGCCCACTGAGTTTTTCAACAACCCGCAATCCGAGCGGACCAAGCTGTTTCTCAGCCAGATTCTCTGATCGGATCGCGACAACACCCATTGGGGCGCGCTCGCGGGCGCGCCCTTTTTCGTGTCAGATCAGATCGCGCGGAAAGGCCAGATCGACCAGCGCGCCGGTGCTCCATGTGAGCCCGGCCCAGTCGTCGATGTCGAACTCCATCACCGCGGTCGCGCCGGTCGGGTAGCGATCGAACCGCGCATCGGCGGGCGGGGCGGCCAGCAGCGCGCGGGCAAAGAAGGCCGCGCCGGGATTGTGTCCGACCATCGCCACTGTCGGAGCAGGTGTCGCGCGCAGCAGGGTGATCATCGCATCGGGCTCGGCATGGTAGAGCGCATCGTGAAAGGCGGTTGGCGTCGGCTTGTCGAATGCCTTGGCGACCCGCTCCCAGGTGTCGCGCGTGCGCGCCGCGGTCGAGACCAGCGCGAGGTCGGGAACATGGCCGTTGCCCGCCAACCAGGCGCCGATGGCATCGGCCGATTTGCGCCCGCGCTTGTTCAGTGGTCGATCATGGTCATCCATCATCGGGTCTGCCCAATCGGACTTTGCATGGCGGATCAGGATCAGGCGCAGGGTCATCGCGGGTGAAAGGCTTTCATATGGAAGTGGGATTGAGCCTCGGTTCTACCCCAGGCGCGCCCGACCGGGCAAGCGCGCCGGGCGCCGCACCCCGCCGCCATACACCGTTGGCCCGGCTCGGTGTCGAGAAAGCCATGGCAGGCGGCCACGTCATAGCCTCCGGGCGTGAGCGCGCCGACAGGGCAGGCCGACCGGCAGGGCTGGCCGTCGCAGCTTGTGCAGGGCGACCGCCCCGGCGGCGAGGCGATGGCGTCGGGCAGCCGCACCGCCCCGCGAAACGACAGCCAGAGCCCGAGCCGGTCATGCACCAGAAGGCCCACCGGTGAGGTCCAGACCCGGCCCGTCGCCAGGGCCCAGGTGATGAAAGGCGGGTAGGGCGGACCATCGGAGGGAAACACCGCCGTGCCACCCCACGCCGCCGCCAGATCGCCGATCACCCGTTTCGACCAGCGGTCCAACGGGTCGGGCGCGCCATCGGCAAATTCCGGTGAGGCGGTGAAGGCGGGCCAGAATTCCGGCTCACGCGGCCCGAGCAGCAGCACCGATCCGCCCGTCTCGCCGTCCGGCGCGGCGCCGATCAGCTCCAGGTGGCGGTCAGCGGCAGCGGCGGCGTAGTCCATCAGCCCTTGCGGATGATCGAGCCTGCGCCGTGCTCGGTGTAGAGCTCGAGCAGGCAGGCATTGGAGGCCCGCCCGTCGAGGATGACAACCGCGCGCACGCCGCCGTCGATCGCGTGCAGCGCGGTTTCGGTCTTCGGGATCATCCCGCCCGCGATCACCCCTTCGGCGGTCAGATCGAGGATCTGCTGCGAGGTGAGTTCGGTCAGCACGTTGCCCGAGGCATCCTTGACCCCCTCGACATCGGTGAGCAGCAGCAGCCGGTCGGCCCGGAGCGCGGCGGCGACGGCCCCGGCGGCGGTATCGCCGTTGATGTTATAGGTCTCGCCCGCCCGGCCCATGCCGATCGGCGCGATCACCGGGATGATCTCGGCCTCGAACAGCTTGGTGAGCACGGTGGTGTCCATCTCTACCGGGGTGCCGACAAAGCCGAGATCGGGGTCGGTCTGGTCGCAGATCATCAGGTTGGCGTCTTTGCCGGTGAGGCCCACCGCCTTGCCGCCGGCGCCGTTGATCGCCTGCACGATCCGCTTGTTGACCCGGCCCGCCAGCACCATCTCGACCACTTCCATCGTCGCCGCGTCGGTCACCCGCTTGCCACCGACGAAATGCGATTTCACCGCGAGCCGGTCGAGCATTTCGTTGATCATCGGCCCGCCGCCATGCACCACCACCGGGTTCACCCCGACCTGCCGCATCAGCACGATATCGCGCGCGAAGGAGTTCATCGCCTCGTCGTCGCCCATGGCGTTGCCGCCGAACTTGATGACGACGGTCGCGCCTTCGTAACGCTGAAGGTAGGGCAAGGCTTCGTTGAGCGTCCGGGCGGTGGCGATCCAGTCACGGTTCATGGTCTGCTTTCTCATGCGCTGTCCTCGGGGTGGCCGCACCCGGTCTAGCGCCGCGCTCGCCACGTGCCAAGGGGCATTGCCACCGCCGATGGGCGCGCTACGGTCGGCGCCGGAGGTCCGATCATGGCAGAACGACAAAAGACGATGCTGCTCACCGGGGCGAGCCGGGGGATCGGCCACGCCACGGTGCGCAAGTTCAACCGCGAAGGCTGGCGGGTGATCACCTGTTCGCGCCACCCGTTTCCGGCGGAATGCCCCTGGGGCGGTGGTGCCGAGAACCACGTGCAGATCGACCTTGCCGATCCGACCGACACGATCAAGGCGGTGGCGGTGATCCAGGACAAGCTCGGCGGCTACCTCGATGCGCTGGTGAACAATGCCGGGATCTCACCCAAGGGGCCGAACGGTGAGCGGCTGTCGACGCTCGATACCGACTTGCGCGATTGGGGCCATGTCTTCCACGTCAACTTCTTTGCCAGCGTCGTGCTGGCGCGTGGCCTCAAGGACGAGCTGGCGGCGGCCAAGGGCGCGGTGGTCAACGTCACCTCGATCGCCGGCTACCGCGTGCATCCCTTCGCAGGCGCGGCCTATGCCACCTCGAAGGCGGCGCTGGCGGCCCTCACCCGCGAGATGGCGCATGATTTCGGCCCGCTCGGTGTGCGGGTCAACGCGATTGCGCCCGGCGAGGTAAAAACGGCGATCCTGTCGCCGGGCACCGAGAAGATCTTGGAAACCGTGCCGCTGCGCCGCCTGGGCCAGCCCGAGGAAGTGGCGGACGTGGTCTACTTTCTCTGCTCGCCGGCCGCGTCCTACATCTCCGGCACCGAGATCGAGGTGAATGGCGCCCAGCACGTCTGACGCCCGGTCAGCCTTTATTCCAGCGTTGCGATGATCGCGCGCAGCGTTTCGATGCCCCAGCCTTTTTCCGACGAGGTGACCACCAGTTCGGGGAAGGCGGCGGGATGTTTGGCGAGTGCGGCGCGCACCTGTGTGAGCACTGCCGCGCGCTCTGCCTCTTTCACCTTGTCGGCCTTGGTCAGCACCGCCTGAAAGGTCACCGCCGATTTGTCGAGCAGCGCCATGATCTCTTCATCCACCGGCTTCACCCCGTGGCGGCTGTCTATCAGCACGAAGGCGCGGCGCAGCGTGGCGCGGCCCGACAGGTAGGCTTTGAGCAGGCGCTGCCACTTCGCCACCACCGGCACCGGCGCATTGGCGAAGCCATAGCCGGGCAGGTCGACCAGATAGGGCCCGCCGGTGGTGGTGAAAAAGTTGATTTCCTGGGTGCGGCCGGGCGTGTTGGAGGCGCGCGCCAGGCCCTTGCGGCCCGTAAGCGCGTTGATAAGCGACGATTTTCCCACGTTGGAGCGCCCGGCAAAGCAGATTTCCAGCCGGTCGCCGGGCGGCAACCCGTCCATCGCCACGACGCCCTTGAGAAAGTCGGTTTGCGCCGCGAACAGCAGCCGGCCGGCCTCGCGGGTGGCCTCGTCCGGGGCTTCGGCCTCGGGGAAGGGCAGGGGTGCCGTCATGCCAGCACCTCGACCGCGTCGCCCTGGTTGATATCGCCGGTCCTGGTGACCACGGCGTAAAGTCCGAACTGCTTGTGCCCCCAGCCCGCTTCGAGCGCGCCGAGGGTATCGGTGTCGCGGGTGCCGGTGGCCACGGAGGTGGAAGTGGCGAGGCAGCGGGTAATATGTTCGCGCACCTCAAGCTCGGCCAGCCCGATCCGGATGCGCTTGCCGACCCAGCCGCGCTCGTCCCACGGGGCGAGCCCGTCAAGGATCAGATTGGCGCGCCAGCGCAGCGGCGAGATCGCGCGGCCAAGCTGGCCCTCCACCTCGGCGTGGCTGGCAAGGTTGATGAGCGAGATCGAGGGGAAATCGGTATCGGTCATCCCGCGCAGTCCGTTGCGCACCACCTGTGCGGGCAGCGCCCGGTTGCCGGGGCTGAGCGGCATGATCCACTGGATCAGTGTCGCCCCGTCGGAGGGATCGTCGGGGTCGATGGTGAGATCCTGCAAGTCCGGGTGCGACAGCGTGACGGTGCCGTAGGCCAGATTGCAGCGGGCGGAAATAGCCTGCATCGCCGGGGCCTTGGCGGCGCGGGCGAAGTTGGCGCAGGCTACCCAGTCGGGGTGGTTCGCGTCATATTGGCTTGCTTCGTGGGCAATCGCCCAGCGGCGGTCCCAGGGCAGGGTGCGGTTTTCGCTGAGCAGCACGCGCGTCAGGCTCTCGCGGCCACACGACTTGATCGGGTGGCGCCAGATCTCTGACAGCAGGCCACTCATTTTTCATCCGCCTTCGGGCTGCGCTTGAAGCTCGACAGGATGTTGCCGAAAATATCGGGCTTGTGCCCGTGGCTGCGCATGATCGTGTATTGCTGGATGAAGGTCATCGTGTTGTTGGCGATCCAGTAGAGCACGAGGCCCGAGGCGAACTGGCCAAGCATGAACATGAACACCCAGGGCATCCAGGCCATGATGGTGGCCTGGGTAGCGTCGGTCGGGGCCGGGTTCAGCTTTTGTTGCAGCCACATCGAGATCCCGAGCAGGATCGGCATCAGCCCGAGCGAGAAGAACGCAAACCAGCTATCGGGGCCGGGGGGGGCGTAGGAGAGCAGGCCAAACAGGTTCAGGATCGACGACGGATCGGGTGCCGAGAGATCGCGGATCCAGCCGATCCACGGCTGGTGACGCAGCTCGAGGGTAACGAAGATCACCTTGTAGAGCGAAAACCAGATCGGGATCTGCAACAGGATGGGCAGGCAGCCCGACGCCGGGTTCACCTTCTCGCGCTTGTAGAGCTCCATGATCTCGACTTGCTGCTTCTGCTTGTCGTCGCCGGCACGCTCCTTGATCTTTTCCATCTCGGGCTGCAACTCGCGCATCCGCGCCATCGAGACATAAGAGCGATAGGCGAGCGGGAACAGGACGAGCTTGATCACGAGAGTCAGGCCGATGATCGCCCAGCCCATGTTACCGATGAGCGCGTGCAGCCAGTGCAGCACGGCGAACATCGGCTTGGTGATGAAGAAGAACATCCCCCAGTCGATCGAATCGACGAAATGGTAGATGCCCAGCGTGTTTTCGTAGTGGCGGATCGTGTCCCACTCCTTGGCCCCGGCAAAGAGCCGGGTGGTGGTGCTGACACTGGCACCGGGGGCGACCTCGACCGTCGGCAGCCGCATCTCGGTCTGGTAGATGTCGGGTCCGGCGGCGTGTTTGACCACCGAGGTGAACGGTTGGCCGGCTTCCGGTGCGAGCACCGTCATCCAGTAATGGTCGGTAAAGCCGATCCAGCCATTTTCGGTGACGTTGACCACTTCCGCCGCCGTCCCTTCGCGCGGATCGACGTCAAGATCGGCGATGTCGTCGTAGTCGATCTCACCGAGTTCACTATCGGCCTGGCGCACCACGCCTTCATGCAGGATGAAAAAACCCTTGAGGTTTTGCGGCTTGCCGTGGCGCGCGATCACGCCATAGGGCGCAAGGCGCTGGGCGCTGGTGGCCGCGTTCTCAACCGACTGGGTGACGGTGAACATGTAGTTCTCGTCGATCGCGATGACGCGGCGGAAGGTCAGCCCGGTCTCGTTGGTCCAGACCAGGGTGATCGGGGTTTCCGGCGTCAGCTTGGTGCCGCTTTCGATTTGCCACGGCGTCGTTGCGCCGGGCACATCGGTGAGCGCCAGTTCGCCACCGGGCGCCCAGCCATAGAGCGCGTAATAGGCACTGTCGGTGCCGGCCGGGGTAAGCAGGGTTACCGTCGGCGAGTTGGGGTCGACCTCGGTGTGGTAGTCCTTGAGGTGAAGATCGTCGATCCGCCCGCCCATGAGGGCAATCGTGCCGGACAATTCGGGCGTGTCGATCTCGATGCGCGCGCTCTCGGCCAATGCGGTGGCGCGGTCGGCAACCGGCGAGGTGGCGGCGGCGCCATCGGTTGCGGTGTTGGCGGCCCCTGTGGGCGGCGTCGCGGTGGTGCCCCCGGCGCTGGCGGTTGCCTCGGCGCCCGGCGCCGTCGTGTCCAGCGGCGGCTCTGCCGGCGGGAACAGCAGAGTCCACACCGTGATCACCAGGAAGCTCAGGACAAGCGCCAGGATCGTGTTCGAGGTCTGATTTTTCATGTCCACACCGCGTCGTTTCCGGTCACGGTGGTTCAACAGGGGAGGGCTGGAAAGGTCAAGCAGTTTTCCCGTGAAGCGACGAGACAGCGCCGGTTTGCAAGGGCCTTCTGGCGCAGTTGGCGGTGGGAGTGGCCCAGCGGCCCGGCCCGGTGGTGCTGCCAGCGAGCGGCGCGCGCGGCGCAGGATCGCCGCCTGCGACGCGGATGCGGGGGCTGCGCTATCCGGTCTTGCGCGGGATCGCCGGCGGACGGGCGATCTTCTGTTGATGCGCGGTTACCCATGCCCCGGCCTCTTCGAACGGCATCGGCCGGGCGATGGAATAGCCCTGCACATGGCCACAACCGAGCTGGGCCAGCATCGCGTGCTCGCCGTGGCTTTCCACGCCCTCGCCCAAGGTATCGAGCTCCAGCCGCTCGGCCATGGTCAGGATCGCGGCAACCATGTTCTGCTGGTCGCGGTCGGTGTCGACATGGGTGATGAAGCTGCGGTCGATCTTGATCCGGTTCACGTCGAACCGGCGGATATTCGAGATCGAGGCATGGCCGGTGCCGAAATCGTCAAGGTCGATCCGGCAGCCGAGCTTGGAGAGCGCGGCGATGTTGCGCGTGGTGGTGTCGTCGTCGGACCGGGCCACGACATCTTCGAGGATCTCGATGGTCAGCCTCTCCGGGGCGATTTCGAAGCGGTCAAGCTCCCAGCGGATCTTGTCGTAGAGCCTTGGATTGCGCAGCTCTTCGGGCGAGACATTGACGGCGACGTTGGGCACGTTCAGCCCGGCCCTGTCCCAGTCGCGGATGGCGGAGAGGGCGTGAAACAGGATGACCTCGCCCAGCCGCTCAAACAGCCCGGCGCGGGCGATCGCGGGCAGGAACGCGCCGGGGGCGATCATGCCCTTGTCGGGATGTTCCCAGCGCGCCAGCGCCTCGAAGCCGGTAATCTCGCCGGTATCGGTGGAGATCTGCGGCTGGAACCATGGCTGGATCTGCCCCGCCTCCAACGCCTTCACCACTTCCTTGGTCACGTTGTCAGGCGCGGCGACGCGCGGCCGCATACCCTTGGTGAACGCGCGGACAGAGCCGGGGCCCGAATGCTGCGCCTCTTCCAGCGCGCTCTCGGCGGCGGCAAGCATCGCCTCGCCGGTGGCGGCTGGCACGCGCGACGGCAGGGCAAAGCCGATACAGGCGGTGACCAGCACCCGCGCACCGCCAAGCGGAATCGGGGCCGACAGTGCGTCTTGCAGTCGCCCGGCGAGCTGGATCATGGTTTCAAGATCGGTCCGCGGGGTCTTGGCAAGGGCGAGGCCAAAGCGCCCGGTGCCGAGCGCGGCGACGACATCGTGTTCGCGCAGCACCCCCGCAAGCCGGTCGCCGCAGGCGCGCAGAATCACCTCGAACCCGTCATCGCTGTATTGCTGGGAGAGGCCAATGGCGTTGTCGATCTCGACCACCAGCGCGATGCGGTCGTCGCCACGGGCACCGGGGCCGCGCGCCGGATCGAGCATGCGCGTGAGGTGCCCGCGCTCTGGCAGGCCGGTGATGGAATCGCGCCGCCAGAACGACGGGGCAGGCCGTTTCAGCAGACCGACAAAGGCGATCAGCGCCGGGACGATAACGGCCGTGGTGAGCAGCACCCCCTCGCCGCCGAACCAGTAGGCCCCCAGCATGATCGCCGGAAGAAAGGCGGCAAGCTGCGGCCCGACAAGAGCCATGCGGATTCGCGCCCATTTCGAGTATAGCCTGCTGGCCTTGTCCTGCGGCATCCGCCGGTCCTCCGTAGCGCGGCGGGATCGCCGTGTGCCGCTACATTAGGCGCCTTGGGTCAACCGTGGGTTAACGCCGCACGTTATTTTCACGCATCGCGTGCGCCTGGCGCGCCGGGCGCCAGTCCGGCGAAATCGAACAGGTCGGGATCGAGCAGGTGCGAGGGCCGGGTATTGGACAACGCCTTGAACATCTTCTGCCGGCGGCCGGGGCTGCGGCGCTCCCATTCATCGAGCATCGCCTTGATTTGCTGGCGTTGCAGCCCGTCCTGCGAGCCGCAGAGATCGCACGGGATGATCGGGTAGTCCATCGCGGTGGCAAAGCGGGCGCAATCCTCTTCGGCCACATGCGCCAGCGGGCGCAGCACCAGCAGATCGCCCTCTTCGTTCACCAGTTTGGGCGGCATCGTGGCAAGGCGCGAGCCATGAAACAGGTTGAGAAAGAAGGTTTCGAGAATGTCATCGCGGTGGTGGCCCAGCACCACCGCCGTGCAGCCTTCCTCGCGGGCGATGCGATAGAGATTGCCCCGCCGCAGGCGCGAACAGAGCGCGCAATAGGTGCGGCCTTCGGGGATCTTGTCCATGACGATCGAATAGGTGTCCTGATACTCGATCCGATGCGGCACCTGCATCTGTTCGAGAAACGCCGGCAGCACCGTCGCGGGAAAGCCCGGCTGGCCCTGGTCGAGGTTGACCGCGAGCAGATCCACCGGCAGCAGCCCGCGCCATTTCAGCTCATGGAGCGCGGCAAGCAGGGTGTAGCTGTCTTTGCCTCCCGAGAGCGCCACCATCCATTTCGCGCCCGGTTGAACCATGCCGTATTGGTCGATCGCCTCGCGGACATTGCGGATGATCCGTTTGCGCAGCTTCTTGAACTCGGTGGACGAGGGCGCGGCTGCGAGCAGCGGGTGGATATCGTCGGTGTTGTCGAACATGCTGCTCAATAAGGCCAAGAGACCCGAGGGAGCAAGAGAGATGGAGCTGCGCAAGCTGGAACCGGGCAAGCATGGGCGGTTGGTCGCGCGGTTGTTTGTCGCTGCGTCGGACTATGTGCAGATGACGGAAGGGGGCACGCCGGGGCCGGCGCAGGCGGCGGGGTTCTTCAAGGGGGCGCCACCGGGGGGCGATCTTGCGCAATCAGTGAAGGTGGGGCTGTTCGACGGGGCCGCCCTGCTGGGGATTGCCGATCTGGCCTTCGGCTATCCGGAGCCGGGCGATGCCTATATCGGCCTGATGCTGTTCGCGCCCGCGGCGCGGGGGCAAGGGCTGGGCAAGGCGCTGCTTGCGCTGCTGGAAGAGGAAGCGCGGGCGCGGGGGGGCGAAACAGATGTTTGTCGGTGTGGTCGCGGCCAATACGCGCGGCCGCGCCTTCTGGCAGCGCGAGGGCTTCGTGCCGGTGAAACGTTTCGGACCGATCAAGGTCGGGGCGCGGGCGCACCTGATTGACCGGATGGTGAAGCGCCTCGGGGCGTGATGCGGGCGCAAGGTGTGCCTCATAACAACTCCCGGTAGTGGCGGGCAACAGGCTCGACCGGCGGCAGGCCGAGATCGCGGCGCAGGTGAGTGTTGAGCGCGCGCGCTTCGAGCCGGGCGGCGCGGCGCACGCGGCTGCGGGCGGCGAACGCCCTGAGCAACGCGGCGAGAACCGCGCGGGCGCCGTATCGCTCGATCAGCCGGGCGAGGGTTTCCGCCGGCGGGTTGGTGGTTGCGACAGTCATGGTCGGTCCTTCCAATGTTGATTCGCGGGCAGGATCGGACCTCAAGTGAACTTTAGATCAAGCCCCCTGAGGTCCGCCTGCTCACGGCCAGAGATCACGCAACGGCGGTGGTGATTCGCCGCGCTCGGGCAGGCCGACATCGCGGCGCATGTGGTCAGGCAGCCGGTCAGCGCGCAGGCGTCGCGGGCGATTGTGCCGGAGCACCGACCACAGCGCCCGGATCGTCGGCCAAGCGCCGTGACGCTCGACCAGCCGGGTGAGAATCGTTTCCGGGGGCAAGCCCCGGACGGGATGAAAAATATCGGTCATTGGTCCTCCCGGCGCGGCGCACCGGGCTCCTGGAAAGAGGCAAAAACAGCTGGAGTGGCCGCACGGCAATGCGTGGCCGCTCAGGCGTGTGTCATGTCAGCGATGGTTGGGGGGCGCAGGGCGCTTCAGCTAGCAGAGAGCCGAGGCGGTAAAGCTGCGCGGGCCGACATGGAGCGGGCGGGTCTGAACGCTGGTGTTGATCATGTATGCCCCTCCCTCGTTGGTGTGTCGGACGCGGTGCCAATAGCACGGATTGCGCGAAAATACACCAAAATTGCGACAGAGTGCCGCGGCTGTGGCGCCTTCGCCACGCCTAGCGCTCGTCAGTGGTGTCTTTCGTGCTGTCCGGGTCGGGCACCGGATCGTAGCCGGAGCCGCCGAGCGGGTGGCAGGACAGCACCCGTTTGGTGGCGAGGTAACCGCCCTTCAACCCGCCATGTTTTTCAAGTGCTTCAAGGGCATAGGCGCTGCATGTGGGTTGGTAGCGGCAGGAATGGCCGACCCATGGGCTGAGCACTGCGCGGTAGGCGCGCACTGGCAGTGAGAGCAGGGTGGCGAGCGGTGTCATGCAGGCGATATAGGCGGCGGGAGCGCCCAGGGCCAGTGCCCGACGCTGCGACCATTGCGACCGGCGGAACACGGCGCGGCGGCATCCGGCCAGACACGGGCGATGCGCAGGAAAAAGGCCCGCGCGGAGTGCGCGGGCCTTGTCATGCCTTCCGGGAAACGGGGCTCAATAGCCGCCCTTGCGGCGGCTTTCCGGCAGCCCGGCAATGCGGCCGCCCTGCTTCGACGGATCGAGCGGGAACAGCGCGTAGAGCGCATCCTGCTTGATCTTTTCGCCCCATTTCTCGCTCATCGCCTTGATGATGGCGCGGGTATTGGGCTGGTTCTCGCGGTTTTCGAAATATTCGTCGCGCAGGTAATTGAGCACGTCCCAGTGCCGCTCGGTCAGCTCGCCAACCTCTTCGGCCTCGGCCATCGCGCGGGCGAGGTCTTCGCTCCAGTCTTCCTGATTGACGAGGTAGCCGCTTGCGGTTGTCTCGACCGACTGGCCATTGAATTCGAATGCCATCCATTCCTCCCTGAGTTCGCTGGTCCGAACATTCATACATCTTGATAAGCGATTTTCACCAAGGAAATGCTCAGGTCAAGAGGCAGGATTCGCAGGGTGGACCTTGTCGAGCGCGCGGGCAAGCTCGGCTTCGAGGGTGGCGAAGGGGCGGGCGGCGGTTTCGTCCTTGCGCGCGACCAGCACGTAGTCCCATCCTGTCAGGCCCTCGCGCGGCAGCACGGCACGGGCCAGGGCGCGCAGGCGGCGCTTGGCGCGGTTGCGGGCGACGGCGTTGCCCACCTTCTTCGACGCGGTGAAGCCGATACGGATGCAGGCGGGATCGTCCTCCGCCTCGGCGCGGCGGCGGCCCTGCAACACGAAACCGGGGGTCACGGCCTTGCGGCCGCGGGCGCAGGCCAGAAAATCGGCCCGCTTGGTAAGGGCGTGCAGGCAAACGGAAACCGCCGGGGGCATGTCCGTGGTCACGGGAGCCTCCGGCGGTAACATCGGTTCAATACGAGCGCGCGAGAGCGGCTCAGGCGCTGAGCTTCTTGCGGCCCTGAGCGCGGCGCGCGTTGATGATCTTGCGGCCAGCTTTCGTCGCCATGCGCGCACGGAAGCCGTGGCGGCGCTTGCGGACGAGGTTCGAGGGTTGGTAGGTGCGTTTCATCGCCCGTCTCCGTTTTCGCGTCTTTCGCAGGCCCCGCCATCCCGGTGGATTCGGGGCCGATACATTCGAAGCCCGGTCTATAGGCGCGGTTTTGCCCCAAGTCAAACGCCGAAGCCGGGTTTTCGGACCTGAGCTGTAACAAAACCTCGGCCACGATCAATCGGGCGTGAGACCGGGGCGGGAGGGGTGGGCATTCCGACCTGCCGGGCGCATCTTCGCGCTGACCGGGGAGGACCAATGACCATAACCAAGGCACGCGCGCTCAGACAGGCGCCATTTCTGGCAATCCTGGTGATTGCAGGCCTCGGCTATGTCTTCCTGCGGCCGTGGCTGGGTTTCGACATGCTCTCGGATTACCGCCACGAGTTGATGCAATTCGTCGCCGATCACTACTTGCGCGCCGTGCTCGTCTTTGTCGCGGTCTATGTCCTGATCGCCGCCTTTTCGCTGCCCGGCGCGACCCTGACCACGCTTGCGGGCGGCTTCATGTTCGGCCTCTTTCCGGGCGTCCTCTTCAACATCGTTGGCGCGACACTCGGGGCGATGGGCATCTTTCTCGCGGCGCGGATCGGCTACGGCGAGCGGCTGGCGGCGCGGATTGACGCGGGCGAGGGCCGGGTGCACCGGCTGAAACAGGGAATCGACGAAAACCAGTGGTCGGTGTTGTTTCTCATGCGGCTGGTGCCGATCGTGCCGTTCTTCGTGGCCAACGTGGTGGCGGCGCTGCTCAATGTCTCGCTCTGGCGCTTCTTCGTCAGCACCGCGCTCGGGATCGTGCCGGGGGCGATCGTCTATACCTCGGTCGGCGCCGGACTCGGCGAGGTGTTCGAGGCCGGCGAGCAACCCGATCTCGGGATCATCTTCGCGCCGCATATCCTGTGGCCCCTGATCGGGCTGAGCGTTCTGGCGGCGCTGCCCATTGTGGTCAAGCTGGTCATCCGCGAGGGCCACGCATGAGCCGGACCAACACCGATATCTGCGTCATCGGCGCCGGGTCTGGCGGGCTGTCGGTGGCGTCGGGTGCGGTGCAGATGGGCGCGCGCGTGGTGCTGATCGAAGCCGGCGAGATGGGCGGCGATTGCCTCAATACCGGCTGCGTGCCCTCGAAGGCGCTGCTCCATGCCGCCCGCGCCGGGATGGACTGGCAAGCCGCCCATGCCCATCTGCGCGACACCATTGCCGCCATCGCCCCGCATGATTCGGTCGAGCGCTTCGAGGCGCTGGGCGTGCGGGTGATCAAGGGTCTTGCCCGGTTCACCGGCCCGCGCGAGGTGGCGGTTGACGGCGAAACGATCCGCGCCCGCCGCTTCGTGATCGCCACCGGATCGCGGCCGCATGTGCCGGATATCCCGGGGCTGGATACCGTGCCCTTTCTCACCAACGAGACCATCTTCGACCTTGCCGAGCGGCCCGATCATTTGCTGATCCTCGGCGCCGGCGCGATCGGGCTGGAGATGGCCGAGGCGCATAGGCGTCTGGGTGCGGAGGTGACGGTGCTGGAGGCCGCGCGCGCGATGGGGCGCGACGATCCGGAGGCGGTGGCGCTGGTGCTGGCGGCGCTGCGCCGGCGCGGCGTGCGGATCGAGGAAGAGGCTCCGGTGGTTCGGGTGAAGCAAACCGGCGCCGGGATCGAGCTGACAACGGCGGATGGCCGCCAGATCACCGGCTCGCACCTGCTGGTGGCCACGGGCCGCGCACCCACCGTCGAGGCGCTGGATCTGGATCGGGCCGGGGTCACGTTCGGGGCCGGCGGGGTCGTGGTCGATGCCCGGCTGCGCACCAGCAACCGGCGCGTCTACGCGATCGGCGACGTCACCGGCGGCGCGCAATTCACCCATGTGGCGGGGTATCAGGCCGGGGTGATCATCCGCTCCATGCTCTTTGGCCTCCCGGCAAAGGCGCGGGCCGACCACATCCCCCGCGCTCTGTATACGGCACCCGAACTGGCACAGGTGGGTCTGACCGAAGCCGAGGCGCGGGCGCGCTTCGGCGCCAGGCTGGAGATCGCGCGCGCCGATTTTTCCGGCAATGACCGTGCCGTGGCGACCGGGCAGACCACCGGCTTTCTGAAGGTCATGGTCCATCGCGGCCGCCCGGTGGGCGCTACGTTGGTGGGCACGGCGGCGGGTGAGCAGATCGCACTCTGGGCGCTGGCGATTTCAGCCCGGATGAAGCTCTCCGCGATTGCCGGAATGGTGGCGCCATACCCCACGATGGCCGAAATTTCCAAGCGCGCGGCTGGCAGTTACTTCACACCGCGCCTATTTGATAACGAAACGGTGAAACGCGTCGTGCGGATGGTGCAAAGCTTTCTGCCCTGAGGCGCTTGGTATGTGAGGGACATGTTTAACTCGCTCTCGGGTCGGTTTCTGATTCTGACCGTCGCCCTCGTGATGTTGGCGGAGGTGCTGATCTTTGTGCCTTCGGTCGCGCGGTTCCGCGAGGATTACCTGCTGGCCCGGCTCGAGCGTGCCCAGATCGCCTCGCTGGTGCTGCTGGCAACCGATGTGATCGACGAGGGGCTGGAAGCGGAACTGCTGGAGAATGCCGAAGTCTTCAACGTGGTGCTGCTGCGCGATGAGGCACGCGAGTTGATGTTGTCGTCGCCGGTGCCCGGACCGGCGGTTGCCACCTTCGATCTGCGCAGTGCCAGCGCGGCGGCGCTGATCCGCGACGCCCTGCACCGGCTGGTCACCCCCGGCGACGAGGTGATCCGGGTGATCGGCGATCCAGTGCGCATGGGCGGGATCGAGATCGAGGTGACGATGGCCGCCGGACCGCTGCGCGCGGCGATGCTCGACTATGGCTGGCGCATCTTCCTGTTGTCGCTGGTGATCTCGGTCATCACCTCGGTTTTCCTCTTCATCGCCGTGCGCAGCCTGATGGTGCGCCCGATCAAGAGCGTGGTGCGCGACATGATCTCGTATTGCGAGGCGCCGGAAGACGCGCGCCGGATCATCGCGCCCAGATCGAAGGTGCGCGAGCTGCGCGAGGCCGAAGAGGCGCTCTACGATCTTGAAACCCAGGTCTCCGCCGCGCTCAAGCAAAAGGAGCGGCTGGCGCAGCTTGGCGGCGCGGTTGCCCGGATCAGCCACGATCTGCGCAACATCCTGACCACCGCCCAGCTTTTCGCCGACCGGGTCGAGATGAGCGGCGATCCGGGCGTCCAGCGCACCGTGCCCAAGCTGATCGGCTCTATCAACCGCGCGGTGAACCTGACCGAGTCGACCCTCGCCTTCGGCCGCGCCGAAGAGCCGGCCCCCCGCCTCACCCGCATCCCGCTCGCCGAGGTGATAACGGATGTGGTCGAGAGCGAGCGCCTTGCCACCGGCGATTACGATATTTCCTACGGTGAAGATGTGCCGGTCGGCCTGACCCTGCGCGCCGATCCCGAACAGCTCTACCGCATCCTGCGCAACCTGGTGCGCAATGCCCGTCAGGCAATCGAGGCGTCGGGCGAACCCGGCGAGATCGGCGTGGCCGCCCGCGAGGAGGCCGACGCCTGGGTGATCACCATCACCGATACCGGGCCGGGCCTGCCCAGGAAGGCGCAGGACACGTTGTTTCAGCCGTTCTCGGCGAGCAGCCAGAAGGGCGGCACCGGCCTTGGCCTTGCTATCGCCGCCGAGCTTGCGCGCGGCCACGGCGGGCGCCTCGATCTCGTGCGCACCGGCCCCGACGGCACCCAGTTCGCTATCATCCTGCCACGCGGGCTGGACGGCGGCGCGGGCTGAAAGCCGCCCGCATCCGCCCCGCGCGGATCGCGCTGCGCCACGATTTCCGGTCCGATTGCCCCTTGCAATGCCCGGCGCGGGCCGCTAAATCCCGCCTGTCCGCGCGCTGGTAGCTCAGTTGGATAGAGTACTTGACTACGAATCAAGGGGTCGGGGGTTCGAATCCTCCCCAGCGCGCCACTACAAATCCATAATACATTGATATTATGCGCTTAATTGGCGATTTCCTTGTCTCGCCCCCCAAAGCGTCCCCCGTTCGAGACGGACTACCTCAGAATTCACCGGAACTTCGTTGGCTCGTCGGATTGACAGCGACCGGCTTCTTAGTGGTGCTCCTCAACATCACAGGCTGGCGTTTGGGTGCATTTCGGCACTTCATCTGTCTGATCCCGGTGAAGGCAGACTTACAGGCTGACAATAGTGTCAGCCAGCACATCACCGCTGTTGGCCACCGCGACAAACGTCAGGGCGCGGCGTGGCCATGCCCGGACGCAAACCGGCGAAGGTTGAGAACCTCCTTGGGATGCAGTATCTCTCCCTTGCGCCGGCCCCGGACAACAGCTCGGGGCAATTGAAGCCCCAGACGACTTAGCCAGGTGCCGGCGCGGTCTTCCGCATAGCGAACAGGCGCTGCTCGATTCCGTTCTCGATTTGGCTGGGCCAAGTCTGGACGGCACCGGCCGAAGCTTCGTGAGCCAATCGCAGGCGCGGCAAGGCACGAGGCGTCCGTTTCGCCTGTTTGCACAGGAAAAATCGGTGTGGCCGACCGGGTTTTCGGCCCGCGGCCTGCTGAACTCCAGCGTGTGAATACCCATATATATTGTAGATCGGTCGCGGCGGAAGGCCCGTTTGCGGGTCGGATGTCTCTCGTGGAGGGAAACCAATGAAACGTATCCTGTTTGCAACCGACTTGTCCGCCAGAAGTGACCGCGCATTTGAGCGTGCCTTGGCCTTGGCCAAAGAGACAGGCGCCGAACTTCATGTTCTCTACGTGATCGACGAAGACCTGCCGAGCCGCATCGCCACGGAACTTTCCGAGGCCACCCGGAGTGACATTTCCAAACGGCTGACGGCATGGGGAAAAGACGATCACGCGGAGATTCATGTCGAGGTTGGCCAGCCCTGGATGGCTATCGTGCAGCAGGCGCGGGATCTGGAAGCGGATCTCATCGTCGTTGGCACGCACAAGAACCATGGCATCGCCGATCTCTTCACCGGGACCACACTCGAACGGGTGGCGAAGTTCAGCGACACGCCGGTTCTGCTGGTCCGCAACCCGGCAACCGGGCCTTACGGCTCGGCGATTGTCGGTGTGGATTTCTCGCCGATGGCGCAACGCACGGTCGAAGTTGCCGCGCGGGTTGCCCCCGGCGCCGAACTCACCCTCGTTCACGCCTACCGCATCCCGTTCAAAGGGCTGACCATGCGCACCGATGCGGGCGGTGACATTACCAAACGCGACCGCGATGCCATCGAGCGGCCGCTGGCGGCGGCGATGACGAGTTTCGCTGAAACCCTGGATTGCGCGCCACGTGCAAAGGCGCACAGGCTATGCGAGGGCGGAGCCATCAGCGCTCTCGAACAGGAAGTCCGCAACTGCGGCGCCGACCTTCTGGCTCTGGGTGTGCATGCCCGGTCGCCGCTGGTTGTCGGCCTGCTCGGAAGCACTGCGACCGATGCCATGTCGTCGCCCCCCTGCGATGTGCTGCTGGTTCCCGCGGCTCGGCAGGAGGCGGCCGGGGCGTCGGCATGACGGTCATCCGGATTTCGGGCATCGACGCCACGATAGCCAACCAGTCAGGCGATCACGCCGACCAGGCGGTGATGCAGACAGCCGCCGCGCCACGAACGTGGGCAGAGCGGCCCAGGATGAATGCGTAACGGCAACACGCCGGGTCAGGGCCAGGTGACGTGACGCGTAACGGATAGGAGACAACGATGACAGAGCGGGCACAGAGCCGGGATTTCCACGCTCTTTCGACGAATGACGCTCTGCGCGCCCTCGACGCGTCGTCACAGGGCCTGTCGGCCGCCGAGGCGGATCGGCGGATGCAGGTCCATGGCCCAAACCGCCTGCCGGAGCCGCCCCAGCGTAGCGCCGTGATGCGGTTTCTGGCGCATTTCAACAACGTGCTGATCTATGTGCTGATCGGCGCGGCCATCGTTACCGCGGCACTCCAGCATTGGGTCGATACCGGCGTCATCATGATGGTCGTCGTGGTCAACGCGGTGATCGGATTCGTTCAGGAAGGCCGCGCCGAGCAGGCCATGACCGCGATCCGGGGAATGCTCGCGCCGCGTGCGGCGGTCCTGCGCGACGGTCGCCGGGTCGGGCTGGACGCCGCCGAACTGGTGCCGGGCGATATCGTCCTGGTCGAAGCCGGTGACCGGGTGTCGGCCGATCTGCGCGTGATCGATGCCCGCAGCCTCAAGGTCGAGGAAGCGATACTGACCGGCGAATCCGTCCCGGTCGACAAGAGCGCCGGTGCGGTCGCGCGCGAGGCCGCCCTCGGCGACCGGACCTCGATGCTGTTCAGCGGCACGCTGGTCGCGGCCGGAACCGGGCGTGGCGTTGTCGTCGGCACCGGGGCCGATACCGAGATCGGACAGATCAGCGGTATGCTTTCGCAGGTGCAGACGCTGACCACCCCGCTGGTGCGCCAGATGGACATCTTCGCCCGCTGGCTCACGCTGTTTATCCTGATGATCGCCGCCGTCCTGCTGGCCTACGGCTATTTCGTCAACCACCTGCCGTTTGCGGATCTGTTCATGGCCGTGGTCGGCCTGTCCGTCGCGGCGATCCCCGAAGGGCTTCCGGCGGTTCTTACGATTACCCTTGCCGTCGGCGTGCAGGCGATGGCGCGGCGTAACGCCATCGTCCGCCGCCTGCCGGCGATCGAAACCCTCGGCTCGGTGTCGGTGATCTGTTCGGACAAGACCGGCACCCTGACCCGCAACGAGATGATGGCGGCAACGCTCGCGGCCGCCGAACATGTCTATTCCGTTGGCGGGAACGGCTATTCGCCTGAAGGCGCGGTGCGCTGGCGCAAAGCCGATGTTCATCCCGACGAGCACCGCGTGTTGATGGAATTCGCCCGCGCTGCGGGGCTGTGCAACGACTCGGTGTTGCACGAACATGTCGACGGCTGGCGCGTGGAAGGCGACCCGATGGAGGGTGCGCTGATGGCGCTGGCCGGCAAGATCACCGGCGACGGTTCGGACCCGTTTCAGAGCTGGTGCCGCAGCGACGAGATCCCCTTCGATGCCGGGCATCGCTACATGGCCGTGCTCCACCACGACAATGACGGCATGGCGCGCATCCACGTGAAGGGTGCGCCGGAAGCGGTGATTGCGATGTGCGGGCAGCAGCGCGCAACCGATGGCGGCCGTGAACCGCTTGACCTTGCGCACTGGTTCAGGGCCGTCGACGAACTGGCCGCCGAGGGGCAGCGGGTGATCGCGGTGGCGACACGGTCGGCGCCTGGCGATCAAAGAACGATTGGCGCTGCGGACCTGAAAGGCACGCTTACCCTGATCGGGCTGATCGGGCTGATCGACCCGCCCCGCGCCGAGGCGATCGACGCCGTGGCCGAGTGCCGTCGCGCCGGGATCAGGGTCAAGATGATCACCGGCGACCACGCCGCCACCGCGCGCGCGATCGCCGAACGCATCGGGCTGCAAAACCATGACCGGGTGCTGACCGGCGCCGACATCGACGCCATGGACGACACCGATCTGGCCGAGGCGGCGGTGGAGACCGACATCTTCGCGCGCACCTCGCCCGCCGACAAGCTGCGCCTTGTCACCGCGCTACAGTCGCGCGGTCTGACCGTGGCGATGACCGGCGACGGGGTGAATGACGCGCCCGCGCTCAAGCGCGCCGATGCCGGGATCGCGATGGGGAAGAAGGGCAGCGAGGCCGCCAAGGAGGCCGCCGAACTGGTGTTGGCCGACGACAATTTCGCCTCGATCGTTGCCGCCGTGCGCGAGGGGCGCACCGTCTACGACAACATCACCAAGGTCATCAGCTGGACGCTGCCCACCAATGCCGGCGAGGCCCTGACCATCATCGTGGCGCTCTTCGCCGGCATGGCGCTGCCGATCACGGCGGTGCAGATCCTCTGGGTCAACCTGATCACCGCTGTCACGCTCGGCATTTCGCTCGCCTTCGAGCCCTCCGAGAGCGGCACCATGCGCCGCCCGCCGCGCCCACGCGACGAGCCGCTGCTGTCCGGCCGACTGGTATGGCAAACTGCGCTGGTCTCGGCCGTCTTCTTCGGTGCGGTGTTCGGGATGTATTCCTACGCGATCGACAAGGGCTATGAGCAGGCGCTGGCGCAGACCATGGCGATGAACACGCTGGTGGTGCTGGAGATTTCCTACCTGTTCTTCATCCGCAACATCCATGGCACCTCGCTGACCTGGGCGGCTGTGAAGGGCACCAGGATTGTCTGGATTTGCGTTGTCGCGGTTACCGGCGCGCAGTTCGCGGTTACCTATGTTCCGTTCCTGCAAGCGGTGTTCGGCACCCAAGGCGTTCCGCTTCTGGACGGGCTGTTGATTGTCGGCGCCGGGGTCGTGTTTTTCGCGTTGATTGAAACCGAAAAGCAGATGCGGTTCGCGTTGCTGCGCCCGAGCTCGCAGAGCGGCACCAATGGGTGAAGCTCAGGGGGTATCCGGCACCGGCCCATCGCCCTGATCGGCACCGGAGAATGCCCGCCAAAGGCGGTAGAGGGGTCGGGATCGGGCCAAGGGCCATGTCCTGCCGTCGATGCACGCCTTGACCAGACCAGGGCCGGGTGCCTGAATCCGCCGATGCTCAGCCCGGCAGCAAGCCGATCCAGCCGTGTGCCGGGTCTGGCTGCGGGAACGGGCCTTCGTCGAACAGCTCGAACACGGTTCCAGCGGCGGTGCAGAAGCGCACATGCACCGGACCGGAGGCCCCCGCGAGCAGATGCTGCGCAACCGGCTTCGCCCCCAGCGCCGCCAGCCGCGCCTCGGCGGCGTCGAGGTCGGGGGTGCGGATGGCGTAGTGATCGTGGCCCTCGGGGCGGGGTGCTCCAACCTTGGCGCAGAACTCCATCGGCCAGCCCTCGGGCCCGTCGAAGAACACGAAGCGCACGCCGTGCTCCCAGAACTCGGGGATGTCCTTCGGACCGTCCGGGGTGAAGCCCGCCGCCAGAAGCGCACCGCGCGCCGCGAAGCGCGTATGGGTGGCGTCGGCGTCAGCCGTGGCGAGGGCGACGTGATCGAGCCTGAGCGGGATCATCGCCTCTGGCATCACACCCGGCGGCGTCAGCGCGATCTGCTGGTCACCGAGCGCCATCCGCCCGCCCTTTGCCGGCACGAAGCCGAACATCCGGGCGAGGTGGTCGCGGGCCGCGTCCACGTTGTCGACAGCCAGAACCGGGATCATGCCGGTGCCCGCTTGTCGATCAGCCCGTATTGCTCGGCCTTGCCGCGCAGGAACATCAGCCCCTCGGTAATCACTTCCTCGGTGCTGTCGGCCACCGGGCGCCAGACCGAGAGGCCCCAGGCCAGTTCTTCGGGCATGTTCATGAAGCTCTCCATCGCCAGCCCGCCGTCGAAGCCCACCGCCGCCAGCGCGGCATAGATCTCGTCCCAGCGCACGTTGCCTTTGCCGGGCACGCCACGGTCGCTTTCCGACAGGTGGATGTAGCGCAGATGGTCGCGCGCGGCGAGGATGCCTTGCGCGATCCCCTTCTCCTCGACGTTCATATGGTAGGTGTCGAGATGCACGAACATGTTGTCGGCACCGATGCGCTCGACCATCTCCACCGCCTGCGCGCCGGTGTTGATCAGGTGCGACTCGTAGCGGTTGATCGCCTCGATCCCGAGATCGATGCCCCGCCCACGGGCATGGCGCGCTGCCGCGTCGAGGCAGCGCGCGACGTTGTCGTATTCCTCGGCCGTGGGCGGGTGGCCGGAGCGCTCGCCGATACCGCCATAGATCACGCCCGACAGCGCCGCGGCTCCCATCTCGGCGGTGGCGTCGATGGCGACTTTCAGAAAGTCGATCCCGGCCTGCGGATCGCGCGACGGCCAGGCGTGTTCGGGCAGGCCGAGCGAGCAGACCGCGCCGATCCCGGCGTTTTCAAACAGCTTGCGGCTATGGGCGGTGTCGACCTTGGTGGGCTTCAGCAGCGCGATCTCGATGAAGTCGAAGCCATGGCGCACCGCCTCGCCGACCGCGTGTTCGGCGGCGGCCGGGGTCCAGTCCATCGTCCAGATGCTGGAGTGAATGCCGAAACCTTTCATGCTCAGTCCTCCTCGAAGTGCCGCGGATCGGGGCCGCAGCGCGCATTCCGGTCGAGCGCGGCAATGGCCGCCATCTCGTCGTCATTGAGCGCAAAATCGAATATGTCGAGGTTTTCGGCCTGATGCTGTTGCTTTGTGGCGCGCGGGATCACCGCGTTGCCGAGCTGGATATGCCAGCGAAGGACCACCTGCGCCGGGGTCTTGCCGGTGCGTGCGCAGGCGCCCAGGATGGCGGTTTCGTCGAAGGATTTGCCTTCGCCGAGCGGAGTCCAGGCCTGGGTGACGATGCCGCGCTCGGCATTGGCGGCGCGGACCTCGGTGTTCTGCATCCGGGGATTGACCTCGATCTGGTTCAGCGCCGGGGTTACGCCGGTGGCGTCGACGATCCGGGCAATGTGATCGGCATTGAAGTTCGACACCCCGATCGAGCGCATCAGCCCTTCTTGCTGCATCTCGATCAGCGCCTGCCAGGTCTCGACATAGAGATTCTTGGTCGGGCAGGGCCAGTGGATCAGCACGAGGTTGAAATAGTCGAGCTGCATCGCCTCGAGGCTGCGCGCGACAGCCGCGCGGGCCTTGTCGCGGCCCTGATCGCTGTTCCAGACCTTGGTGGTGATGAACAGATCGTCGCGCGGCAGGCCGGCCTGCCGCACACCGTCGCCAAGCCCGGCTTCGTTGGCATAGATGAAGGCGCCGTCGATGAGGCGATAGCCGGTCTCGATCGCCGAGGCGACGACGGCTGCGGTGATCTCGGCGGGCACCTGCCAGATGCCGGTGCCAAGCTGCGGGATCGTGTGGCCGTCGTTGAGCGGAAGGGCGGGAACCGTGGTCATGTTGGAACTCCTGTTATCAGGTATCGGTCAAGCACCGGGGCCAGCGCGGCGCCGGGTGCCAGATGTTCGGCGCGCGGATCGGCCGTCGCGCCGGGGGTTTGCGGATGAAAAATGGCGCGCATTCCGGCCGCCAGCGCCGCCTCGATGCCAAGCGGGCTGTCTTCGACCGCGAGGCAGTCGGCGGGCGCAATCCCAAGCCGGGCAGCGGCGGTCAGGTAGCCCTGCGGATCGGGCTTGGGCCGGGTCACGTCGGCGCGGGTAACGGTGATCGGCAAGGCCGTGTCGAGCCCGGTCGCGGCAAGGCAAAAGGCAACCTCGTCGGCGGTGGAATTCGATACAACCGCGCTGGGCAGGCCGCGCGCGGCCCAGGCTTCGGCCAGTTCGGCCACGCCGCTGCGGCGCAGGATACCGGCACCATGGCGGCGGAAATGCTCCCATTTCACCGCCCGCCACGCGTCCAGGTCAAGGTCGAGTCCGGTGGCGGCAGACATCGCGGCATGGACCCTGTCTTCGCTCGCCCCCAGCAGCGCGTCGTGGAAGCCCTCGGGCACCGTTGCGCCAAGCTCGGCGATGGCATCGTCGAAGGCGGCGGCATGGGCCGGTTCGCTGTCGACCAGCGTTCCGTCGAGATCCCAAAGGAGCGCGCGCAGGGTCATAATGCGTCGAGATCGTCGTAGAAGGACTTCGACTGCTCGTAGAGGCGGGTATAGATCGGCATCATTCGGCCATAGAGGTCTGTCCAGGCCGGGTCGGGCTGGATTTCCGCCTCGTAGCGTACCATCCGGGCGACTGCGGCATCAAGGTCGGGTGCGTCGCCGGTCGAGGCCGCCATCAGCGCCGCGGCGCCGACCACGCCGCATTCCAGCTCTTCGGGCACGACGTAGGGCACGCCATACATTGACGCCTTGATCTTCAGCCACAGCGCCGACCTCGCCCCGCCGGAGGCGGCGACGATGCGTTCGGGCCGCCCCTGTCCTTCGGGCAGGTTGTCAAGCACCCGGCGCACCGAGAAGGCAACGCCCTCCAGCACTGCGCGGTGCAGCTCGGCCAGCCCGGTCTCGGCCTTCAGGCCAAAAAACTGCGCGCGGGAATTGCGCTTCTCGGCCATCCGTTCGCCGGAGAGATAGGGCAGGAAAAACACCCCGCCCGCCCCGGCCTCGGCGCGGGTGGCGTCTGCCGCCACTTCGTCGTAGCTGCGCCGGTTTTCGTGGAAGGCCCGCCGCGCCCAGCGCACCGCGTCGCCGCCCGCGTCGAGCAGCGTCATCACCCCCCAGACTCCGTTGGGCGTGAGCACGTTGGAGACTTCGGGATCGAGAATCGCGTCGTCATGCAGGAGCGTGATGATCGTCGATGTCCCGGTCACGTCCGAGCCCATGCCGGCATGAGTCACCCCCGAGCCGAGCAGGGCCATCGGGTAATCGCCGGCGCCAACCAGCACCGGGATGCCGGCGGCAAGGCCAAGATCGGCGGCCACGCCTTCATCCAGACCGGCGAGCACCTCGCCGGGGCTGCGCAACGGCGCCAGCAACCCGCGCGGCACGCCGGTCATCGCGCAGAGCTCGTCCGACCAGTCGCGGTTGGTGCGGTCCATCAGGTAGCTCAACGAGGCTTCGGTGATGTCCTGCGCCCGCGCGCCGGTGAGCTTGAAGTTGATCCAGTCTTTCGGCATCAGCAGGGTGGTGCTGCGCGCCAGCGCCTGCGGCGCGTTTTCGGCAAGCCAGGCAATCTTGAACGCGGGCCAGGCCGGGGCGGGCATGTTGGCGCTCAGCTCCAGCCCGCGGGCGGTGCCGTAACGCGCGACAAAGGCATCGACCTGCGGCACGGTGCGCTTGTCGTTCCACAGCGGCACCGCGTCGAGGGTGGGGGTGCCGTCATCGTCGATCAGCACCGAGCCGTGCATCTGGCCGCAAGCGCAGATCGCGGCCACGCGGGCCGCAGCGCCCTCGACCTTGCCCAGCACGTCGCGAATGGTGGCCTGCGTGCCTGCCCACCAATCGGCGGGGCGCTGCTCCGACCAGCCAAAGCGCGGCACGATCTGCTCGTGCTCCTTGTGGCTGAAGGCCAGGATATGGCCGTCGCGGTCAACCAGTGCCGAGCGCAGCCCGCCGGTTCCGACATCAATGGCGAGGTAGAGATCACGGGTCAAAGACGTTGCTCCGTGTTCGGATCGAAGAAATGCGCCTCCTGCATGTCGAGCTTCACGGTGCAGGGCACGCCCGCCTCGGCGGGGAAGCGCGGATCGACCTGCGCGGTGATCTTTTCGCCCGCGACGCGGCCGAGCAGGAGCGTATGCGCGCCAAGCGGTTCCAGCGTATCGGGCACCAGCGTGAGATCGGCGGTATGGCTGCCTTCGCGCATATGCTCGGGGCGGATGCCAAAGATCACCTCGGCGCGGTCGCCAAGCTGGGCGGCGGTGTCAGGCGGCAGGGCAAGGCGCTGGTCGCCCAGCACCACCGCGCCACCCTCGACCGCGACCGTGAAAAAGTTCATCGCCGGCGAGCCGATGAAATTGGCCACGAACCTGTTGGCCGGATGCTCATAAAGTTCGATCGGCGCGGCCACCTGCTCGATCCGCCCGGCATTCATCACCACCACGCGGTCGGCCATGGTCATCGCCTCGACCTGGTCATGGGTCACATAGACGGCGGTGGTGCCAAGCCGTTTTTGAAGCATCTTGATTTCGGCCCGCATCTCGACGCGCAGCTTGGCGTCGAGGTTCGAGAGCGGCTCGTCGAACAGGAACACTTCCGGTTTGCGCACCAGGGCCCGGCCGATGGCGACGCGCTGGCGCTGGCCGCCGGAGAGGTTGGCGGGCTTGCGGTCGAGATAGGGCTCGAGCCCCAGCAGCTCGGCGGCGTCGCCGACGCGCTTGTCGATCTCGGCCTGCGGGGCGCCGTGCACCTTCATCGCGTAGCCGATATTGCCGCGCACGCTCATATGCGGATAGAGCGCGTAATTCTGAAACACCATGGCGCAATCGCGCTCGCCCGGCCGCATCCCGGTCACGTCGCGCCCGGCGATGGCGACGGTGCCGCTGGTGGCGGTTTCAAGCCCGGCGAGGATGCGCAGCGTCGTGGTCTTGCCGCAACCCGACGGACCGACGAGGACGATGAACTCGCCCTTCTCGATGTCGAGGTCCAGCGGCGGGATGACCTCGTGGGAGCCGAAGGACTTGGTGATCGCTCTGAATTCAACATGGGCCATGGCTGTCACTTCGGTCTGGGAGTGGACGAAAACCCCGGGCCCACCCGAAGGCAGGCCCGAAGCAGGGAGGATGGTATCAGTTCAGCGGCGGCAAGCCCATCGACGCCCGGTAGGCGGCAAGCTGGCTGTCGCGCCCGAAGTCGTCGGTGATCTCGTTCCACGCTGCCGCGATGGCATCGAGGGCCGCTTGCGGCTCAACGTCACCGGCGAGGGCTTTCGAGAGTTCGATCTCCAGCACGTCGGTGTAGGAGTTGAAGCCCGGCAGCCGCAGGTCGAGCGCCACGTTCGGCGAGTCGAGCGAAGCGCGCTGTGCGCCGAGATAGCTCGCCGCCTCTTCCGGCGTGAAGATCGACGACCAGTTGTCGAGGTTTTCGTAATGGCTCAGCCGGTAGGGGTTGACCCCGGTATTCGCCGTCACGATCGCCTTGCCCGACACTTCGGGGCTGGTCACTTCAGCCACGTAAGACCATGCGGCCTCCTGGTTCTTGCTGTCGGAGGGCACCGCCACCTGCCAGCCACCGAACGCCAGGAACGGCGAGGCCACCGGCTCGTCGAAGCTGTCCCATGCGCCGGTTTCCGAGTTCCAGATCTCGGTCGAGCCGGGCAGGACGGCAGTGCGCACGTTGCCCTTGATCGAGCCTTCGGTCGCGCCCAGCACGCCCGAGTCGGCCCAGTCGAGGTTCATCGCCACGGTGCCGCCCGAATAGAGCGGACGCACGTCGCCCGAACCGTTGTTCAGCGCGCCCGGCGGGTTGAAGTCGAGACCGCGCTTGTATTCTTCCAGCGCCCGCAACCAGCCCGGATTGTTGATCTGGGCATCCATCGTTTCGGGATCGAAGAACATCGCGCCCGGCGTGTTGGGGTTGTTGGTATAGGACGCGGCATGGCTGAAGAAATACCAGAACTGCTGGCCGCCGATCTTGTAGGCCTCGGCGGTGCCGTAATCGACGGCATCGGACTCGGTGAAGAACTCGGCGATGTCGTAATACTGGTCCCAGGTTACCGGCGCGGCGAGGTCATAGCCGTATTTCGCCTTGAAGGCTTCCTGGTTGGCCGGGTCTTCGAACAGGTCGGCGCGGTAGTTCAGCATATGCATGTCGCCGTCCATCGTGGCCGACTTGATCTCGCCGCCCCAGGACATTAGCCGTTCGCGGTAGACCGGGTGGATATCGTCCCAGGCATCGCCCTGCTGCATCTCGGCCGGCATCGTCGACAGGTAGGGCGCGAAGTCGGGCACCCAGGCCGGCACGAAGCCGAGCACGTCGAAATCGCCGGTCTGCTGGCTCATCGCGGTCAGGAATTTGGGGTAAAGCTCGGAGAACGGAAATTCGACGATCTCGACTTTGCCGCAGGTCTTCGCTTCCCAGCTTTCGCCGGCGGTTTGCAGCGCCGAGGCGATGAACGGCCCGTTCTGGGTCGAGACCTTGAGGGTGATGCCGGAATAATCCGGCGCGCATTGGCCGAAGGCCATGGTGCCAAAGGGCAGCAGCACGGTTGCGAGCAGTAGTTTCTTCATGGTGTCCTCCCGGAAACTGGTCCTCATTTGATGGACCCGGCTAGTAGCCCCGACCGCATCATGCGCCCGAGGAAGATTGCGACAATGATCATCGGAACGATCGAGATCAGCGCCGCTACGGAGATTGCCCACCATTCGTCGCCCCGGCTCGAATTCTGGCCGGCGAGCAGGATGGGCAGGGTTTGCCACTTCGACGAGGTCAGAAGCAGCGCGAAGAGAAATTCGTTCCAGATGAAGGCGAGCACGATCATCGAGGTGGCGATGAGACCGGGCCGCGACATCGGCAGCACGATCTGGAAAAAGATCCGCAGCCGGCCGATATTGTCGACCATCGCCGCCTCTTCGACCTCGACCGGAACGGTGGTGAAGAAATCGCGCATCAGCCAGACCGCGAAGGGCAGCCCGAAGGCGGTATAGGCGAAGACGAGGCCGGGGAAGGTATCGAGCATCCGCACGCCCACCTTGTTCATCTCGGCGTAGAGCAGGAACAGCGCGAAGGCCGACACGATCGGCGGAAACATCCGCTGCGACACGAACCAGAAGGTCACGTCGTTGTTGCCGAGCACAGGCCCCGGCAGATTGCGGCCATTGAGCCAGACCGCGAAGGACGTGGCCACCAGCAGCACGACGCCGAGCGCATAGGGCACCCGCATGTCGAACCCCGAGTTGAGCAGAACGAAGCCGCCGATCGAGACCACGCCGAAGGCGAGGCCGGAGATCAGGTAGATCCGGAACTGGAAGCGCACCAGTGCATAGGCGGCCATCGCGCCGAGAAACACCGCCAGCGCGGTCGAGACGACCGACACCGAGACCGAGCTCATGATCGGTCCGGCAAAATCGCCGCGCACACCCGAAAGCGCATCGCGGAAGGCGTTCAGCGTTGGCTGGAAGTCGATGAACGGCAGGTAGGTGGCGCCCTGGCTCACCGCGAGCGGCGGCTTGAAGGCGGTAACCACCACCCACCAGAGCGGAAACAGCGCGAAGAACAGCCAGACCAGCGCGATGACAAGGCCGATGCGGCGGAACGTGCGGTTTTCCATCACTTGTACCTCGCGGTCAGGCGTTGCGCGGCGGCAAGGTAGAGCGTGCCGAACAGGATGACGACGATCAGGAACAGGAAGCTCAGCGCCGAGGTCGAGCCGAGGTCAAACCGCTTGAAGCCCTCGCGGTAGGCAAACAGCGTGAGCGATTCCGTCGCGGTGCCGGGGCCGCCGCCGGTGAGCACGAACATCGTGTCGATCACCTTGAAACCTTCGATCAGGCGGATGAAGATCACCGCCACCGAAAGCGGCAGCAGCATCGGAAAGGTGATGTCGCGGAACCGTCGCCATGTCGGCACATTGTCGACCCGCGCCGCCTCGAACACCTCTTGCGGCAAGCCTTGAAGGCCCGCGAGCATCAGCAGGATCACGAACGGCGTCCATTGCCAGATGTCGACGGTGATCAGCACCGCCATGGCAAGGTTTGCGTCGGTCAGGAACGGAAGGTTGGGCAGCCCGAGCAGCGAGAACAGGTCGTTCACCGGCCCGGCCACCGGGTGGAACAGCATCCGCGCGATCAACGCCACCCCGACCGGGGCGAGGAACATCGGCAGCAGGAAGCTGACCCGGTAAAGCGACGCCCCCGGCACGTTGTGGTGCAGCGTGAGCGCCAGTGCGAAGCCGAGCACGTATTCGAACGCCACCGAGACGAACACGATCACCGCCGTGGTCCAGATCGACCCCCAGAACCGGCTGGAGGCGAGAATGTCGGCGTAGTTTTCAAAGCCGACGAAACGCGCCGGCACCGGCGGCACCAGCCGCAGCGACTGGAACGATACGGTCAGCGCGTAGATCAGCGGAAACAGGGTGACGAGCAGGACGACGATGAAGGCCGGCCAGATGAACAGGTATTTCACGCGATCTGAGTCGGCACGGGCGCTCATGTCATCTCCTCCTGTCGACGACGATGGCGCAGCGTTGCTCCGAGATCAACAAAATTCGTAGTTTCGCTACAAAAAGTCTGGATACCTATGAAACTGCACCCGTGCGGAGGAGGAAATTCATCAGTATGAATCGGTATTTGCGCTTAATGTAACTGTAAGTCAGCCCATCTATGGGCATTGCTCGCGTTTCGTGATTCGCAAGGTCTGGTGAGTAATTATCCTACGCTTACAGAGTGAATCGGGCATTCTGGGCGGCTCAGCCTGATCGCAGTCGCATAAAATACCACGGGATATGGCAGTTTTTGGTGCCCGATCTGTGGAAACTGGCCCATCGCGCCTTTGTTGTTGCCAATGCGTCTCTCAAAACGTAGTTTAACTACATTACTGCGGGAGGCGTGTATGTATCAGGAGCCGACATCACATCGGATCAGCCCGGCGACGGGTGCGATGACCGCCGAGACCGGCCATTACGAGAAGCGGTTGAAGGATCTCGCGGGCGTCTACGCTGACGAGAATGCCTATACGAAAGCGGTTTCCACCTCTGGGGAAGAGGTCGTTTACACGGTGCGCGAGATGCGCCCGGCGCAGGCGGTGGGCGATATCATCTTCGGCACCACCTTCATGCAGCCCGGCCGGATCGGCGACGAGTTCTACATGACCCGCGGTCATATCCACGCAACGGCGAATCGCCCGGAAGTCTACTACGGCGAAAGCGGGTCCGGCCTGATGCTGCTGGAAAGCCCGGAAGGCGAGCCCCGCATTCTCGAGGTGACGCCACGGGTTGCGGTCTATGTGCCGCCGATGTGGCTGCACCGTTCGGTGAATGTCGGCGCCGAGCCGCTGGTGATGAGCTTCTTTTACCCCAGCGATTCCGGCCAGGATTACGAGATCATCGCCAACTCGGGCGGCATGGCTTCGCTGATCGTGGCCGATGGCGACTGCTGGAGGGCCGTGCCCAACCCCCGCTACCGCCCCCGCACTGCCGACGAGGTGGCGCGGGTGCTCGCAACCCAATCGTGAAACGGATCATAGCCATGAGCATCTTCGACACCCTTTCCCAATATGGCATCGTGCCGGTCATCGCCATTGACGATGCCAAGGACGCGCTGCCGCTGGCTGACGCGCTGATCGCCGGCGGGCTGCCGGTGGCCGAGATCACCTTCCGCACCGCCGCCGCGCGCGAAGTGATCGCCAGCATCGCCAAGCACCGCCCCGAGGTGCAGCTGGGCGCGGGCACGGTGCTGACGACGGCGCAGCTTGATGCGGCGATCGAGGCGGGGGCGCGGTTTGCGCTGTCGCCGGGGCTCGATCTCGACGTGCTGGGCGAAGCCGTCCGGCGGGGCTTGCCCTTCGCCCCCGGCATCATGACGCCGACCGAGCTTCAGGCCGCGCTGAAAGCGGGCTGCGGGCTGGTCAAGTTCTTTCCCGCGACAGCGGCGGGCGGGCCGAACATGCTCAAGAACATCGCCGCGCCCTATGCCCATACCGGCGTGGGCTTCAACCCGACCGGCGGCGTCAACATGGACAACCTCGGCGACTGGCTGGCGATCCCGCAGGTGCGCGCCGTGGGCGGCACCTGGATCGCCACCAAGGCCGACATTGCCGCCGGAAACTGGGACCAGATCGCCGAAAACGCCCGCGCTGCCGTGGCCAGGGCGAAAGACCTCAGGGGCAAGTGATGGGCTACGCAGCTGCAACCAAACCGACCTTCTATTTCATCGGCGTCACCACCGGATCGTCGTCGATCATGACGGTATTTCCGAAATGGGCCGCCTATCTCGGCCTTGGCGACGTGGCGATCACCGGGATCGACATGGCGCTGCATGACAGCCCCGCGCGCTACCGCGAGGTGGTCGCCTTTCTCAAGGCCGATCCGCTCTCGCTTGGCGCGCTGGTCACCACCCACAAGCTCGACCTTTTCGCCGCCGCGCGTGACATGTTCGACGTGATCGACCCGCACGCCGAACTGATGGCGGAAACGTCCTGCCTGTCGAAGCGCGGCGGCAAGCTGATCTGCCACGCCAAGGATCCGATCTCGTCGGGGCTTTCGCTCGACGGGTTCCTGCCGAAAAACCACTTTGCCGAGACCGGCGCCGAAGTGTTCTCGATGGGCGCGGGCGGCTCGACCATCGCCTTGACTTGGCATCTGATGCAGGCCAGTCGCGGGGCCGACCGGCCATCGCGGATCGTGGTCTCCAACCGCTCGCAGGCCCGGCTCGACCATATCCAAGAGATCCATGCCCGGATCGGCGCCGATGTGCCGGTCGATTACGTCCTCGCGCCCAACCCGCAAGACAATGACCGGGTGATGGCGGGGCTGAAGCCCGGCTCGCTGGTGATCAACGCCACCGGGCTGGGCAAGGACGCGCCGGGCTCGCCGCTCACCTGGGACGGGGTGTTTCCCGAGCGCGGTATCGTCTGGGAACTGAACTACCGGGGAGATCTGGTGTTTCTCGATCAGGCGCTGGCGCAGAAAGACGCGCGCGCATTGCAGGTCGAAGACGGGTGGAGCTACTTCATCCACGGCTGGACGCAGGTGATCGCCGAGGTGTTCGACGTGGACATCCCGGTCTCCGGCCCGGCGTTTGACGAAATCAGCCGCATCGCGGCGCAGGCGACGGGGCGGACATGACCGGACGTATTCTCATCACCCCGCGCTCGCTCTCCCAGGGCGGGCATCCGGGGCTGCAACCGCTGGTCGATGCCGGGTTCGAGCTGGTCTTTCCCGCGCCTGGCGCGACCCCGACCGAGGCCGACCTGCTCGCCGCCGTGCCCGGCAGCGTCGGCTGGCTGGCGGGGGTCGAGCCGATCTCCGAGGCCGTTATCGAGGCCGCCGACACGCTGCGGGTGATCTCGCGCAACGGCACCGGCGTCGACAACCTGCCGATGGCCGCCGTCGAGGCGCGCCAGATCGCCGTCAAGCGCGCCGAGGGCACCAATGCGCGCGGTGTGGCCGAACTGGCGCTGGCGCTCACGCTCGCCGGCCTGCGCGATATCGTGCCCACTCATAACGGCATCGCCGCTGGTGGCTGGCCGCGCCGGATCGGGCGCGAGTTGAAGGAGGCCGAGGTGGCGGTGATCGGGCTGGGCGCGATTGGCGCGGGCTTCGCGCGTTTCGCGCTCGCGCTCGGCGCGCGGGTGCGCGGCTACGATCCCTTCGCCCCCGCCGACCGGATCGAAGATGCGGGCTTTCGCCGCTGCGATCTGGCCGAGGCGCTGGCGGGTGCCGATGTGGTGAGCCTGCACGCGCCGATGCCGGCCGACGGCCAGCCGATGATCGGCGCCGGTGAGATCGCGACGCTCGCGCCGGGCGCCGTCGTGGTCAACACCGCCCGCGCCGGGCTGATCGACGAAGCCGCCATGGTCGCGGCGCTCGATGCCGGTCAGATCGGCGCCTATGCCACCGACGTGTTCGCTACCGAACCGCCCGTGCCATCGCCGCTGATCGCCCATCCGCGGGTGATCCTGACCAGCCATATCGGCGGGTTCACCTCCGAATCGGTGGATCGCACCACAAGAAGGGCCGTCGACAACATCCTCGACGTGCTGCTGGTCCATGCGCATTGAGCGGGCACGAGGGTTTCCGCAACCTGGCGCGCCGGGGCTGTTCTGGCTCGGTCAGGCCGGGTTCTGGATCGAGACCGGCACCCACCGTCTGCTGATCGACCCCTACCTGTCAGACAGTCTGGCGAAGAAATATGCCGGCAGGAAGCATGACCACAAGCGGATGATGCCGCCGCCGGTGACGGTTGCCGACCTGCCCCGGCCCGACCTCGTGCTCGTCACCCATGGCCATACCGACCACATGGACCCCGATACGCTCGGCCCGCTCCATGCCCGCTTTCCCGATCTGCCCTTCGTCGTTCCCGCATCCCGGCTTGATCTGGCCCGCGACCGGATCGGGGCAGGCGCGCCGCTCATCACCGCCGATGCGGGCGACGTGCTCACGCCGCTGGCGGGGCTGACCATCGAGGTCTTTCCCGCCGCCCATGAAGAGCTGGAACGCGACGGGCAGGGGCATCATCTGTTTCTCGGTTACGGCATGATCAGCGACGGGCTGCGCATCTACCATTCCGGCGATTGCGTGCCGTTTGACGGGCTCGCCGACCGCCTCGCGCGGTTCGGCCCCGACATCGCGCTGCTGCCGGTCAATGGCCGCGACGCACAGCGCCTCGGCGACGGTATTCCCGGCAATTTCACCCTCGCCGAAGCCATCGCGCTGGCGCAAAATATTCCCTACCTCGTGCCGCATCACTTCGGTATGTTTGCGTTCAATAGCCTGGACCCGGACGAGATTGAGGCCGCTGCGGCGGCGCAGGGAGCGGTTTTGCCGAATATCCTCAGGCCGGTCGCGGGCGAGGCGCTGAGGATCGTTTGAGACGCAGGGAGAGAGCATGATGGATCAGGTCTTGAACGTGCCGGGAGACAACCTTCTCGAACAGATCCTGCGCCAGAAACCCGACTTGCGCAAATCCGACCAGCGGGTGGCCGAAGTGGTGCTCGACCGGCCCGATGCGGTTGTCGACATGACGCTGGCGACGCTGGCGAAGGCCGCGGGCGTGAGCGAGCCCACGGTGATCCGGTTCTGCACCGCCATCGGCTGCGAAGGCTTTCGCGATATGCGGGTCAAGCTCGCCCGTTCGCTGGCCTTTGCCCGCACCACCTCGCACACCGCGATCTCGGGCGACGACGACCTTGGCACGATCATCACCAAGATCTTCGACTACAACCTGTCAAACCTGAACTGGGCGCAGAGCCACCTCGATCCGCAGCGGGTGGCGTCGGCGGTCGACATGCTCGCCGGGGCCAACCGCATCGAGTTTTTCGGCTTCGGCGCCTCCGCCATCGTGGCGCTGGACGGGCAGCAGAAATTCCCGCTCTTTGGCGTGCCCTGCGGCGCGCCCGCCGATGCGCACCAGATGTTCATGGCCGCCGAGATGCTCAGTGCCGGCGACGTGGCGGTGGCGATTTCCAACACCGGGCATACCCGCGAGGTGGTGCGCGCCACCGAGGTCGCGCGGATGCGCGGCGCGCGCACCATCGGTATCACCGGCCATGCCGACAGCCCGCTCTCCGATCATTGCGACGTGAGCCTGATCGTGCAGACGCTGGAAAACACCGACATGTTCACGCCCACGGTTTCGCGCCTGTCGCATCTCGTGGTGATCGACATCCTGTCGACCGCCGTGAGTCTCAGGCGCGGCGACCGCCACCACGCCCGCATCGCCGAGATGAAGGCCTCGCTGGCAAGGTTGCGTGCCTCGTCCGACTACTGAGAGGCGGTGAGCGCTCCCTGATCGGGTCAGCCGGGACTCACACCGTGGCTTCCTGCCAATACGAGCCTTCCTTGCGGCCGATATGGGCTATCAGCACCTCTTCGGCCGCGTCGATCCGGCCTTCACCGATCAACTCCACCATATTGAGGTGTTCCAGGTAGGACTTCTGCATGTGGTCGGGATGCATCCCCAGCCGGTTGCGCAGCGCCGCCATTTTCGAAGCGATGGTCTGGTAAGCATCGTTCAGGAAGCGGTTGTCGGACAGGTCGAACAGGACCTGGTGAAAATGGGTGTCGGCCTCGAGGTAGCCGGCATCGTCGCCGCGTTTGCGGGCCGCGACCATCTGCCGGGTGCAGGCAGCCAGCGCCTCGCCCAACGCCACCGGATCATGACGAAAGCTCGCGCGCAGCGCGGTGGTTTCGAGTTTGACCCGCACGTCGCAGATCTTGCCCAGTTCCTCGGGCTCAAGCGAAAACACGAAGGTTCCGCGCTGCGCAACGGTGTGCACCAGCCCTTCCATCTCAAGCCGGTTGAAGGCCTCGCGAATCGGGGTCCGGCTCACCCCCATCTCCTTGGCGATCCTGACCTCGGAGAGGGAACTGCCAAGCTCGAGTGTGCCCGTAACGATCTGCTGGCGAACCGAGTCGGTCACCAGCTCGGTCAACGACTTCGGTCTCTCGATCTTGTTCATCGGCACTCTCTTTCTCGTTGAAACCGATACGCGGAACGTCCGCGCGGCACAACAATCTAACACGGGATTCCAATTTGACACACGGTCGACTGTATGCCAACATTTTCTTGAAACGCTTGGGGAGGAGCGCGATGCGACGGTTTGAGGCCGCCTTGGTTTCAGTGAACAGAGGAATTGTCGCAGCGGTTCTCGCAGCGGTGTTCGGCATCGTCTTCGTCAATGTCGTCGGTCGCTACTTCTTCGGCAATTCGCTTGCCTGGGGCGAGGAAGCGGCGCGCCACCTTATGGTGTTTGGCACATTTGCCGGCGCCGGGCTGGCGCTGCGCGAGCGTCGGCTGGTGTCGATTGACGCGCTTGCCGAGATGCTGCCCGGTCGCTGGGCCCTGGCGATACGTTGGTTCGCGGTGGTGGCGATGGCGGTGATGATGCTGGCGCTGCTCTGGCTTGGCAGCCAGTTCGTGGCTTTCGGCTGGCGCAACACGACGATGGCCACGGGTATGCCGAAAGGTGTGCCCTATCTCGCGATCCCGATCGGGGCGGCGCTGTTTCTCATCCATCTCGCGTTTTTTGCCCGCCGGTTCGTTGCCCAGGAGTTCGAGCCCGGCGTCGGCGAGCCGGTGGTAGAATTGCACCTCGATGATATCGCGGTGACCCGCGAAGGAGATCGCTGAGCCATGGGCAAGGCCCTGATCCTGCTCTTTTTCGCAACGCTGTTTCTCGGCGTTCCGGTGGCCTTCACGATGGGGCTGTCGAGCCTCGTCGCGGTGCTGTTCAACAACGCGCTCAATCCGCTGATCATTCCGCAGCGCGCCTTTTTCGGCATCGATTCCTTTCCGCTCATGGCGGTGCCGTTCTTCATTCTCGCCGCCGAACTGATGTCGGTCGCCGGGTTGACGGCAGCGCTGCTGCGCTTCGCCAACGCGCTGGTCGGGCACCTCAGGGGCGGCCTTGGGCACGTCAACGTGCTGGTGTCGATGCTGTTCGCGGGTATCAGCGGCTCAGCCCTTGCCGACGCGGCCGGGCCTTCGGCGATCGTCATGCGGATGATGCGCGAAGCGGGCTACGAGAAGAACTATGCCGGTGCGCTCTCGGCGGCGACCGCCACCATCGGCCCGATCATCCCGCCCTCGATCCTGATGGTGATCTTCGCGATCTCCACCACCGGGGTGACGGTGGCCGGGCTGTTCCTGGCAGGGGTGGTGCCGGGGCTGATGCTGGGTGCGGCGCTGGCCACCGCCAACCACGTGGTGTCGACCCGGCATGGCTACCGGGGCCGCGATACCCGCGCCTCGCTGGGCGAAATCGCGGCCAGCTTCCTCGCCGCCATGCCCGCGATGATCATGCCCGCGATCATTCTTGGCGGTATTCTCGGCGGCGTCTTCACCCCGACCGAGGCCGGGGCCGTGGCCGTGGCCTATGCGCTGCTCCTCGGCGTGGTGATGCGCACGGTCACCTTCACCACGCTCTACCGCGCCTTCGCCCAGGCCGCGACGGTTACGGCCTCGGTGTTCCTGATCGTCTCGTTTGCCTCGATCTTCGCCTGGCTGCTGACCTATCTGCGGATTCCGCAGGACATCGCCAGCGCGATCAGCTCGGTGACCGACAACCGGATCGGCATCCTGTTCATTCTCGCCGGGTTCACGCTGGTCTGCGGCTTCTTCATCGACACGCTGCCCGCCCTCATCATCCTCACCCCGATCCTCGCGCCGATTGCCAGCCATGCCGGGATCGACCCGATGCAATTTGGCATGATGCTGGTTCTCAACCTCACGATCGGGATGATCACGCCGCCCGTCGGGCCGGTGCTGTTCGTGATCGCGACTGTCGGAAAACTGAAAGTCGAACAGCTCTCGCGCGCCGTTCTGCCACTTCTATTCGCGGAAATGTGTGTGTTGCTGCTCGTCATACTGGTGCCTCAGCTAAGCACCGCGCTGCCCACTTACTTTGGCTACTAAACTGCAAAGGGAGGAAACCATGCATACTGCCAAACTGCTTGCAACCACGGCCGCCGTGGCCGTCACAGCCCTCGCCGCGACGTCGGCGATGGGACAAACCGTTCTGCGCTATTCGCATTTCCAGGCCGCCGATCTCAGCGCGCCCAAACACGCCGCTGCCCTCGCCTTCGAGAGCTGCGTCGAGGGCAAGACCGGCGGCTCGATCGACGTGCAGGTGTTCCCGGCCAGCCAGCTTGGCGACGGCGCCGCGGTGATGGAAGGGCTCCAGCTCGGCACGATCGAGATGGGCGTGGTCCATGACGGCCCGATTTCGACGGTCTACCAGCCGTTCGGAGCGCTCGCGATGCCCTATCTGTTTGACGACCAGGCGATGGCCTGGGCAGTGATGGACGGCCCCTTCGGCCAGGAGATGGCCGAGGACATGCGCGCCACGACCGGCATCCGCCTGTTCGGCGTGGCCGATAACGGCGTGCGCAACTTCACCAACAACGTCCGCCCGGTCGCTGAACCGGCAGACATGAACGGGTTGAGAATGCGGGTGATGACGGCTCCTGTCTGGGTCAAGCTGGTCGAAAGCCTCGGCGCTTCGGCAACGCCGGTGCCGTGGCCGGAACTGCCCGGCGCGCTGCAACAGGGCGTGGTCGACGGCCAGGAAAACGGCGTGACCAACATCGTCGATGCGTCGCTCTACCAGAACCAGAAATACGTCTCGCTCGATGGCCACGTGTTCTCGTGGCACGCCTACATGATGAACGATGCCTTCTACACGTCGCTGGCGAAGAACGAGCAGGTCGCGGTCGATCAATGCGTCGAGATCGCCAAGACGATCCATCGTGGCATGACCGCCGCGCAGGACGCCAACGCGGCGACGATCCTGAGCGATCTGGGGATGGAAATCGTGCCGGTATCGCCGGAGCAGAAGGAAATGTTCCGCGAACTGGCGCAACCGGCAGTGCGAGAATTCGTCGTCGGCGAGATCGGTCCCGACTGGCCCGACAAGCTCGACGCCGCCGTCGCAGCCTACCGCGCCGGGTTCGAGTAAACCATGGCCGCACACAGCGCAGATCGCCGCGTCGTCGCGGTGCTGGAACCTGGTTATGCCAGCTACCAGACGGAAACCGCCATTCTCGCGCCCTATCGGGCCGGGATCGTGCCGGTGACTGCTGCGCAGGATGCGGTTGAAACGCTGCGCGCACTGGACCCGGTCGCGGTTATGGTGCGCGAACGTCACGTCGGGCAGGCGGAGCTTTCCGCCTGCCCGAACCTCAGGATAGTCCAGCGCTATGGTGTCGGCGTCGATAACATCGATCTGGCCGAAGCGTCGCGACGCAGGATTTTCGTCGGTAATGTGCCGACCTATGGCGCCGAGAACGAGGTCAGCGACCATGCGGTCGCGCTCTATCTTGCGATCCAGCGCCGCTTGCTGACCCGCGACGCCGAGGTGCGCGCGGGGCAATGGGGCATCGGGCAGGCCCAGCCGATCCATGGCCGGGGCGCATCGGTGCTTGGCCTGATCGGCTATGGCCGGATCGGTGCGGCGGCGCGGCGCAAGTTCGCCGTTCTCGGTTTTTCGCGGGTGCTGGTGGCCGACCCGTCGCTGACGCAAGCCCGCGCCCGGTCCGAGGGCGTGGAGCTGTCCGATGTCGATACGCTTTGCGCCGAGGCCGATGTGATCAGCCTGCACGCGCCGCTTGTGCCGGCCACCCGCCACCTGATCGACGCCCGGCGCATCGCCATGATGAAACCCGACGCAATCCTCGTGAACGTCTCGCGTGGCGGTCTGGTCGACGAGGCCGCGCTGGCCAGCGCCCTGGTGGAAGGCCACCTGTTCGGCGCCGGGATCGACGTGTTCGAGGCCGAGCCGCCTGCGCCGGATCACCCGCTCATGCGCGCCCCACGCACCATCCTGACCGACCACACCGCCTGGTATTCAGAGCGGTCGGTGGAGGTTCTGCAAAGCACGGCGGCCCGCCAGATCGCGGCCGTGCTGGACGGAAACACCCCGGAACACTGGGTCAACCAGTGGGACGGATGACATAAAAAAGGAGACACCCGTGAACCTGAAAACCCTCATCGCCGAATTCCGCAAGGTCGCAACTGCCTCGGTGGCCGATGCCGTCGACAAGATCGCCGGTCGCACCGGATTTCTGCCGGCGTCGATCCGGCCGCGCATCAACGAAACCAAGATCGTTGGCCCGGCGGTGACGATCCTCGAGGGCCCGACCGCCGAGTTCTTGCCGCCCACCCACGCGCTCGACGCGATCGACGAGGCCGATGCCGGGTCGGTCATCGTGATCTCGACCAACGGCACCACCGACGTGGCGTTATGGGGCGGGCTCATGGCCGCCGGGGCGGTGGCCAACAAACACGAGGGCGCGGTGCTCGATGGCGGCGTGCGCGACATCGTCGAGATCCGCCGCGACTACGATTTCCCGGTCTATGCGCGCACCGTCTGCCCCGGCACCACGCTGGGCCGGATGAAGACCATCGCTTCCAATGTCGAGGTGTCGATGGGCGGCGTGATCGTGAACCCCGGCGATCTCATCGTCGCCGACATTGATGGCGTCGTCTGTGTGCCGCGCGACCATGCCGAGGCGGTGCTGGAGATGGCAAAAGACATCGACGCACGCGAGGCAGAACAGGCCAAGCTGATCATCGAAACCGGGTCGTTGCGCGAAGGCCTTGCCAAGTATGGCCGCATCTGACGCACCGGCCGCCCCTTGCATCCGGGGCCCGCGCGCGAGAGGAATGCAGTCGCCGGACAGGCCCCGGTTGGCGCCAACGCCGACATAAATCCAGGGGCGCGCTCCCGTGTGCGCCCCGCAGCAAAGAGAAAAGACATGCCCGATCTTCTCTGCCTCGGTGAGCCGTTGCTCGAATTCAACCAGCAACCGGACGGGCGGTTTCTGGCCGGGCATGGAGGCGATACTTCGAACTGCGCCATCGCCGCCGCCCGGCAGGGCGCGCGGGTTGGCTACGTCACCCAGATCGGGGCCGACACCTTTGGCGACAGTTTCGTCGATCTCTGGCAGGGCGAGGGGATCGACATCTCGACCGTGACCCGCCGCGACGACGCTCATACCGGCATCTACTTCGTCTCGCACGGGCCCGAGGGCCACGCGTTTACCTATTTCCGGGCCGGGTCCGCCGCCAGCCGGATGACCCCTGCCGACCTGCCGCAAGACGCGCTGAAGGCGGCGCAGATCCTGCATGTTTCGGGCATCAGCCAGGCGATTTCCGACAGCGCCGCCGATGCGGTTTTTGCCGCGATCGACATCGTGCGCGGGGCAGGGGGCCGGGTTTCGTATGATACCAATCTGCGGCTCAAGCTCTGGCCGCTCGACCGGGCGCGGGCGATCACCCATGCCGCCATGGCACGCTGCGATATC
>SWCA01008813.1_pt1 | contig 65320 bp, 51 predicted proteins | sample 4692961 | NCBI WGS metagenome assembly SWCA01 (sample SAMN10267275, study PRJNA491770) | bioreactor metagenome | isolation source: DHS bioreactor inoculated with | place: Japan: off Shimokita Peninsula | reverse complement strand
AAAAAAAAGCACGCACATCTGTGCTTCCTAAGGTCATGTTTAGCTCCCCTGTATTCTCCCCTATTTGAGGAGTTGATTCTCCAGATGGGCTTTGAATAGAAAAAACAAAATCATCACCAAATTTTTTCCAAATTTCAATATTAATTTCTCTTTCCCCATCCCCTACTGTAAATTCAATGGGTTTTATCATATTATCTTGTAATTTCACATATTTATGATGCCCTTTATCTCCCTCATTACCGGAAGCCACAACAATGGACGTTTTCCCTCGTAGTGCCATTTCATCTATATATTCTTCAAATAAAGATGTACCATCATGGGGTCCTTCATTGGTTCCATAGCTTATATTAATAACAAGGGGCTTTCCTAAGCTTTCTGCTTTATCTGTCAAATATTTTATGGCTCGCATAAACTCTGTGGTTCTTGCAAAAGATTCTATTCCTTTTGCTCCTACTTTTACTGCTATAATATCTGCATTTGGTGCAATGGAAGATGCAATTCCCGCCACATGCGTTCCATGGCCTATTTGATCCATGAAAGGAATCGCCTCCCCCTTTAGTGCCTTATTAATATCTTCCTTGGTGTACTCATATCCTCCCTTAAATCCAGTTGGTGGATTTCCTTCTCTTGTCTGATCCCAAATGCTAATTATCTTTGAAGTGCCATCTTCCTTTACAAAAACTGGATGATTATAATCTATTCCCGAGTCAATAATTCCAAGAATCACTCCTTCTCCAGTGAGTCCACTTTTATTTTTAAAAGAATCTATCCCAGTTTCTTCAAAGCTTGTAAGACTTGGTCCTAATATAAATGGTTTTTCTATGTATTCTATTTCTTCATACCCTAGTAATTTAGGTACTGTTTCTTCTTGTAAAGTTATAATTGCAAATCGCTCATTTAATATTTCTACCTCTACGCCAAGTTCCTTTTCTAATTTTTTTATATCTCCGTGATATTTTACAATTACCTCAACTTCCAATCCATCACCCCCTATCACTATTTTATGTAAATAAAATCAAAAACAGCCCTTTTAAATCTTCTTATTTTAGGGTATAACTATAAATAATTTTAAAAGAAGGGATGATTATAATGAGTTTAGAAAAAATAGATTTGAAAAATAATGAAAGGCCTGATGAACCTCATAAAATCTTAATTTATGGATATAAAGAAGAGGAAAGAATAGGACTACGTGACTTCTTTAAAAAAATAAATAAGGATGTTTTTTTCGTAGAAAAATATTTGCTTCATGAAAAAGTGTGTGACTTAATTTCCAAAGATTCTTTTCATGCCATGGATAAAAGCTTAAATGAAAATTTTCCGGATGTAAAATTCATGCTTTTGAGTGGATTTTCTAATAAAGAATTAAATGATTTATTTTCTCTTTTTAAATCAGAAAATGTAAAAAGACCTGTTGCCGCTACTTTAACAGTACATAATAAAGAATGGCTATTTAAGGATTTGATAAAAGACGTATATGAAGAACATCAAATGATGATGAATCAATTGAGAGAAAAACAGCAAAAATAAGCAAAAAATATATAAAAATAAAAAAAGGATGCTTATGAAAATAATGAATGTTTTCATAAGCATCCTTTTTACTATACCCTTTACGTCATGATTTTCTTTTTTTATCTGTCATACGATAGGAATATTAGATTGCACCCTTTGTCCCTTTAGAAAATCTTTCATCAAGATACATAAATCAATCAATACTTTCTCCAAGTGCTCTTCCTCTAAATAAGAAAAACATATCCTTAAATGATTACATTCCACTTCATTTGGATAACATATGGTTCCAGGTAAAAAAGCAATTTTTTTATCTGTAATTGCCTGATACAATAATTTTTCTACATTTAAATACCTGGGAAGGGTTATCCAAATGCTGATTCCTCCTTCTGGTACAGTCCACTTTGTCCCTTTTGGTGCATGTGTTTTTAGCAACTGAATAGCTTTATTTCGCCTTCTTAGCAGTGCTGTATTTAAATTTTGTATATACTTTGTTATTTTTTTTGACGCTATAAAATCTAATACTACTTTTTGCGTTAGGATGGGTGTTCCTAAATCAAGGTTAGCTTTAGATGCAATCAGTCTTGAAAGAATTGACCCCTCTGCTACCAAAGCAGCAATTCGATATGCCGGTCCAATAATCTTACTGATACTTTTTATATAGATTACATGTCCACTATGATCCATTGATTTTAGTGATTTTATATTTTTATCCGTATAGGATATTTCGCTCCATGGATCGTCTTCAATAACCATACAATTGTGTGCTTGTGCAATGTCTAAAAGTTCTCTTTTTCTTTTATCACTCATGCTATATCCTGTTGGGTTATGAAAATTTGGAATAGTATAGATCACTTTTGGAGAATACTTATCACATAATGACATTAAAATATCTGTTTTCATCCCATTTTCATCTACTGGTACCGTTAAAATGGTTGCTCCTTTGCATTTAAATAAATCAATGGCTCCAGGATATGTAGGCGTCTCCATAACAACAATATCACCAGGTCCAACAAAAGTATTTACTACAAGACTAATTCCTTGTTGTCCTCCACTCGTTATTAAAATATTTTGAGATAATGTATGAATACTTTTCTCTTGTAAATATTCTTGTATCGCTTCTCTTAAAACACTATCGCCTTGAACCGATGGGTATTTTCCTAATACGTCTATATTATTTTCTAAAGCATCATATGCATCTTTTATAATTGTCTTTGTTGGTAGTAAGCTTTGATTTAATGAAGCAACAGAAAGATTGAACCCATCATATACATAAGATAAATTTGGATTGTACCTAAACTGAGATCTAGATAAGTAATCTGGAATAGATACCTGCCATTGAAATGGATCTTCCTCTACTTTCTTATTCTTTTCATGAACATCATATCGTTCCTTAACATAAGTTCCTTTTCCATGTTTTTTTTCTATGATTTCTCTCTCTTGTAATTTATCATACACCTTAATAATCGTCATAGGACTTATATTTAATGTTTTTGCTAGTTTTCTTACAGAGGGTAAAGCTTCTCCTTCTTTAAGAAATCCTGATAGAATTCTATCCGAGATTTGCTGATACAATTGATGACTAATGGACTCTCCTTTATTTTTATCAATTCTAAAGTTCATATTCTTCACTCCTCAAAAAGTGTTATATATCATTATTATATAACGATCAATCTATTATTTAAACCCATATTATAATTTCTGTGATACATACTTAAACCCATGATATATTCCCATTTTTTAAGTTTAAACTGTTATACTACTCATTTGACTGTTATATATATATGTACAGTATAATTCTAGTAAGATTTACTATCTCATTTACATGAAGGAGGATATATATGAAAAAAGTCTTACTACGTATTTTAAGGTTATTTACAGGTCTTTTTCTTTATGCGGTTGGTATTGTTATGACCATTCATGCTAATTTGGGGCTTTCTCCTTGGGATGTTTTTCATCAAGGGCTCTCTAATATATCTCACATTACAATGGGAAAGGCAAGTATTACTGTTGGCTTGGTTATTGTAATTTTAAACTTTATTTTTGGAGAACGAGTAGGATGGGGAACCTTATTTAATATGATTTTCATTGGTATTTTTATGGATTTCTTAATGCTCAATCATCTTATTCCTGTACTTCAAGATTTTATTCCGGGAGTAATAATGATGCTCCTTGGTTTATTGGTCATCGGTATTGCCACATATCTTTATATTGGCGCTGGACTTGGTTCTGGTCCTAGAGATGGATTAATGGTGTTTCTTACAAAAAAAACAAAAAAATCGGTTCGATTTGTGCGAAATTTCATTGAAATCAGCGTGCTTATTATCGGATATTTTTTAGGTGGGTTTGTAGGGATAGGTACCTTAATTATGGCCTTAACCGTAGGATATTTTGTTCAATTTACATTTAAAATTTTCAAATTTAATGTAGGTGAAGTTCATCACCGTTTTATTGATGAAGATATAAAGCTTCTTAAAAAAATACTACTTGAAAAAAAGAACAAAAAAGATATCCATAATAAAGAAAATCTCATTGAAACAGATTCAAAATAAAAAGTCTTCCTTTGAAAGATTCTAAAGGTAAGCTTTTTGAAATTATTAACGAAAATTATATTTATGTACAATAAAAAAGAATATTATTTTCTAATGATTATAAAAAAGGATATCCTTCTTTAGGAATATCCTTTTTTCCACCACCAATAAAAAATCATATTCTTTTTACCTATCTAAACATAGAATATAGGTAGCTAAAGGAGCTACTATTATGGTTTTATTTTTTTCTTCTATTCGTATGATTCCTTTTTTATCTATTTTTTCTTCATTTGCAACCATAATCCAATTTCCTTTTAACGTCAGATTTATCTTCACTTCATTTCTATTTGCATTATGAATAATATAAATTCCCTTATAATCTTTTTCATAAGAAGAATGCAAGCTGTATGCAACTGTTCCTTTTGGAGAATCTATAAAGCGAAGATATTTCTTAATTTCTTCTTCTTTTTCTAGCATCATCACTTTTTGACTTTTTCTAAATTCAATTAGACCTTTAATATACGCAAACGTTTCTGTATATTTATGCTTATTGCTCCAATTGATTTTATTTATTTCATCTCCACTATTATAGCTGTTATGATTTCCCTTTTTACTTCTTAAAATCTCTGATCCTCCATGAATAAATGGAATTCCTTGAGACGTAAGAACAATAGATAATGCTAGCTTATTCATTTTTTCTCTTTCTTCCTCGTCTACATCTGTACTTGTTTTTATTATTTTATCAAATAAAGTTAAATTATCATGAGAACTTACATAATTAATGGTTTCTATTGGATGTTTTGCAAATCCCCCTAGCATATCATTATATGAAATGCTTCCTGCGATTCCCTTTTTAATTTCGTCTTCAAGTTCAAATCCCCCATTAACAAATCCTAATCCCTTCTCATCATTGTCTCCTTTTATGGCATTTCTAAAGTCATCATTAAATACAGCAACCTGCATTCCTCTTTGGCTTCCTTTCTTGAACTGAAAAGAATAATCTAAAAGAGAAAGGCCTCCTGTCCATGGCTCCCCATATAATAAAATATTTGGATTTATTTTTCTAAGCTCCTTTTCAATTTCCTTTATGGTATCTGTATCATATAATCCCATTAAATCAAATCGAAATCCATCTATTTTATATTCCTCTATCCAAAACTTTAAAGAATCTAAGATAAATTTTCTTGCCATGGGTTTTTCCGTATCTATTTCATTTCCACAACCTGATCCATCACTATAACTTCCGTCTTCATAGGTGCGATAATAATATTTGGGAGCAAGAATATCAAAGGGACTGTTTCCAGTTTTGTAAGTATGATTATAAACAACATCCATAATAATTCTTATATTATTTTCATGAAGAAATTGTATCATTTTTTTAAATTCTATAATTCTGATTCTTCCGCTATATGGATTTGTAGCATAAGATCCTTCTAATACATTATAAAGATATGGATCATATCCCCAGTTATACTCCTCTTTACCCTCATCTACACTTGCAAAGTCAAAAACAGGAAGAAGATGAATATGGGTAATGCCTAACTCCTTTAAATGGTCCACTCCTGTAGACACCCCATTTATTCCTTTTGTACTTTTTTCTGTAAAAGCTAAATATTTTCCTTTATATTTCATTCCAGAATTCTCATCTATTGAAAAATCTCTCACGTGGACTTCATATAAAATGGATTCGGTTGCTTTTATTGGAGGAGGGATAAAATGATTTTCCCATCCCTTTGGGTTTAAAGATGAAAAATCCACAATCATCCCTTTACTTCCATTGATAGTTGCCCCTTTGGTATAAGGATCTGGTGTTTCTTTTTCGAAACCATTTATGGTCACTCTATAATTATAATATTTATTTTTATAATCTCCTTTTAACTTTAGTTCCCATATTCCATTTTCTTTTTTTATCATAGCATGTACGGTTCCTATACTATCATCATATTCTTCATAAATAATCGTCTTCATCTTTTGTGCATAAGGAGACCAAACCTTAAAAATAGTATATTCTTTATGATAATTCGCACCCAAATCATTTCCTTCATAGATGCCTTCCTTCATTTAATCCCTCCAAACTATACATTCCAGATTTCTTCTCCATATTCATTTATGGTTTTATCACTTGAAAATCTTCCTGAATGGGCTATGTTTTCAATGGACATTTCAGTCCATTTTGAGGTATCTTTATATAAAAGATCTATTTTTTCCTGTGCCTTTACATATCCATTAAAATCTTTTAAAACAAAATATTCATCATTATACTTTAAAAGAGAATCATATATACCTAAAAATTCCTCCCTTTTTACTGGAAAGAATCCATTAACAAGCTGATCTAATACCTTTTTTATTCTGCTATCTTCATTATAAATATCTATGGCTTTATAGTCTCTATTTTTATATAATTCTAAAACCTCATTTTCCTTTAATCCAAATATAATGATGTTATCTTCTCCCACTGCATCTTTTATTTCTATGTTTGCTCCATCTAATGTTGCTAAGGTAATCCCTCCATTCATCATGAATTTCATATTTCCTGTTCCCGAGGCTTCTTTTGTAGTAGTAGAAATTTGCTCACTTACGTTAGCAGCTGGAATAATTTTCTCCGCAAGGGATACTCCATAATTTTCCATAAATATCACCTTTATTTTATCTTGTATCTCTTTATCATTGTTTACTTTATCTGCAACGGTATTAATCAGCTTTATGATCTGTTTTGCTATATAATATCCAGGCGCCGCTTTTCCTGAAAAAATAAAAGTTCTTGGGTGAATATCCATATTTGGATTTTCTTTTAATTGGTTATATAAATGCATAATATGAAAAATATTAAGGGTTTGCCTTTTATATTCGTGAATTCTTTTTGCATGAACATCAAATATAGAATTTGGATCCACTTTTATTCCATACTCTTTTTTTATTTTATTCGCAAGCTTATTTTTGTTATACTGTTTTATTTGTCCTATTCTTTCTTTGAAAGAAGCATCTTCTTTATATTCCAATAAATTTACAAGATTTTCAGGTTCATATATCCATTTTGATCCAATGGTTTGATGAATTAAATCTGCAAGCTTTTTATTTGATTTTAAAAGCCATATTCTGTGGGTAATCCCATTTGTTTTGTTGTTAAATTTATCTGGATACGCATTATAAAAATTCTTTAATTCTTGATTTTTAAGAAGTTCTGTATGAAGCTTTGCTACTCCATTGACGCTATGACTTCCTGCAATAGCAAGATGAGCCATTCTCACTTGTCCATCTCCTATGATTGCCATTTTGCTGATGGTTTCAAAATCCCCTTCATATTTGATCTCCCATAACTCCTTACAAAATCGCTCATTTATTTCTTCTACAATCATATAAATTCTTGGAAGAATATCTTTAAACAACTTTACATCCCATTTTTCTAGTGCTTCTGCCATAATAGTATGATTTGTATAGGCCATGGTATTTGTGGTAATTTCCCATGCTTCATCCCATCCTAAATTCTCTTCATCTATTAATATTCTCATCAGTTCTGGTATTGCAAGGGCTGGATGGGTATCATTAATATGAATCGCAACAAACTCTGATAATCTTTTCATATGTTTTCCTAATTTTTTAAAGGATCGTATAATACTTTGTATTCCTGCTGAAACAAAAAAGTATTCTTGTTTTAATCGAAGCAGCCTTCCTTGTTCATAAGAATCATTTGGATATAGTACATGAGTGATAGCCTCCACTGTATATTTATCTTGAAATGCCTTTGAATAATCTCCTTTATTGAAATCTTCAAAGTCAAATTCATTTTTTATTCCTTCAGCAGACCATAATCTAAGGGTATTTACTTTATTATTTTTGTATCCAATAATAGGTGTATCATGAGGAACCGCTAATATAGATTCATAGTTTTCATGTATGAATTTTAATCTTCCTTCTTCTTCTATTTCTCTTACATTTCCTCTAAACTTTACTTCTACCGCTTTGCTTGGTTTTTTTATTCCCCACACATTTTCACACTGAAGCCATTTATCTGGAAATTCAACTTGATATCCATCTATAATCTTTTGCTCAAATAGCCCATATTTAAATCGAATTCCACAACCATGTCCTGGTATTCCAAGACTTGCCATGGAGTCTAAAAAACAAGCAGCAAGCCTTCCAAGACCTCCATTACCAAGTCCTGGATCTTTTTCTACTTCTTCAATCTCATCAAGACTTATACCCAGCTCTTTCAATCCATTTTTACAAATATCCTTTATCCCTAAATACAGTAAATTGCTGATAAGCTTTTTCCCCATTAAAAATTCCATAGAAAAATAATAAACCTGCTTTTTTTGATTTTTTACATAATCTTCATTGGTTGTAATCCAATCCTGTGCAATGTAATCCATTATCAAGCTACCAAAAGCAACATATTTATCATAATTAGAGGCTTGTTTTATATTTTCTCCTCTTAAAGACACTAGTTTCTTTAAAAAATCTTCTTTGAACTGTCTTTTTGTTAATCTCATCATATTCATCTCCTCTAGAATTTTAAATCAACAAATTAGTTTTTCATAAAGATCTTTATATATGCAGGCAGATTTTTTCCAGCTATAATCTTTACTCATAGCATTTTTCATGATATGCTCCCAAATTTTCTTTTCTTGATAAAATCCTACTCCTCGCTTGATGGTATAAAGCATATCATGCGCATTTATATTTGCAAAAGTAAATCCAATTCCCTCTTTTGTGAATTCATTATAAGAAATAATCGTATCCTTAAGACCTCCTGTTTCTCTTACAATAGGAATGCTTCCATAAGAAAGAGAAATGAGCTGTGAAAGCCCACAAGGTTCAAATAAGGAGGGCATGAGAAACAGATCTGATCCTGCATAAATTTTATGGGCAAGATTATTATCAAAGAGAATGTTTGCAGATAATTTATCTTTATATTTATTTTCATATTCTTTAAAAATATGTTCAAAATAAGGCTCTCCCGTTCCTAATAAAACCAATTGTACCTCTAAAGAAAGAATTTCCTCTAACACGTGTACAACCAAATCTAATCCTTTCATCTTATCTAGTCTTGTAACCATCCCTATTAAAGGAATTTCTTTTCTTTGTGGAAGGTGTAGCATTTCCTGAAGCTTTACCTTGTTCTCTATTTTTTCATTTAAAGTGTTTATATTATATTTTCTAAAAATACGACCATCCTTTTGGGGATCATAAATATCCTTATCAATTCCATTTATAATTCCATGTAAATCTTTGTTTCTTTTTCTTAAAAGCCCATCCAATTTTTCTCCATAGTACTCTGTTTGTATTTCATGGGCATAACTTTTACTTACAGTAGTAATCCTATCCGAATAATTTATTCCGCCCTTCATAAAGCTTACTCCACCATTAAATTCTAATGCATCCATATGATAATACTCCATTCCAAGACCAAGGAGTTCTCCTAATATCTCCGGTGGAAATATTCCTTGATATTTTAAATTATGAATGGTGAAAATCGTTTTTATATTCTTATATATTTCATCCTCCTTATAATGTGCCTTTAACAAAGGAGAAATCATTCCTGTATGCCAGTCATTACAATGTATAATATCTGGTTTGAAATCTATATACTTTATCATTTCTAAAACAGACCTGTTAAAAAAAGAAAATCTTTCTGCTTCATCATAATGTCCATAAACAGCATATCCTTCTTCTCTCTTAAAATAATATTCATTGTCTATGAAATAACAAGGAATATCTTCATGTTCCAAGTAATTTATGCCACAATATTGATTTCTCCATCCAACAGGAACAGTTATACTTTTTAGACACTTCATTCTATTTTTAAATTTTTCTTCAATAGCACTATATTTTGGTATAGCAATTCTTATATCTACCCCCATTTTTTTTAATTCCTTTGGTAGTGAAAAAGCTACATCTGCAAGTCCTCCTGTTTTTATAAATGGTACTGCTTCAGAAGCAACATATAATATTTTCATCTTCTCATTCCCCCATTTTTATATACATATATTCCCTTTTACATGAGTAGATTCCTCTACACTTGTAAATTTTTCTTCAATACTAAGGGCTGTTTTTCATCTCCACATAATATCTTACCTTTACTTATATGTACATTTTTATCTAATATTACATGTTTTAAAGCAGTACTTTCTTCTATAATGCTTTTTTGCATAATAATGCTGTCTTTAACGACAACTCCTTTTTTTATTTTTACACCTCTTCCAATAATACTATTTTCAACTCTACCTTCGATAATACATCCATTAGCAATAAATGAATTTTTAACAAGGGCACTTTCTTCATATTTAGTAGGCGGTTCATCCTTTACTTTTGTATAAATATAGCCATGGTTATAAAAAAGTTCTTGACATATCTCTACATTTAATAAATCCATACTTGTTTTATAATAGTTTTCTATAGAATTGATACAAGATACATATCCATTAAATTCATATCCATTTACATTTAAGTTCTTCATGTGGTTGTATATTGCATCCTTCATAAAATAGCAGCTTCCTGTAGAAATGCATTTTTTAATTGCTTCTATAAATATACTTTTTTTCATAATATACATTTCCATTGAAATATTTGTCGGTCCGTCTTCTCCTAAATTCGTTCCAAAACTAATTATTTTCCCCTCTTTATTTTTGTTTAGCGTATTACAATATAAAAATCTTTCGTTCTCTTCCTTGCTTTCTATTTTTTTATAAACCACGGTAACATCAGCTTTACTTTCTTTATGAAAAGCAATAACTTCTTCATAATCTATATTGCAAATCATATAGCTTTTCATCGCTAAAACATATTCATGTTTGCTTTTTTCAATATGATCTAAATTATCTTTAAAGGTTTTAATATCCCCTCTCATCATTTCTGCATTATATAAATCAGTTATGGGATTGAGTACAAATAATCCCCCTATTTTTCGATTTAAATCCCAATCCTTTCCCGTACCTAAATGCTCCATTAAAGAACGACTTTTCCCTTGTGTGAATATGGACACGCTTTCAATTCCTGAATTCACCATATTAGATAAAGTAAAATCAATAATTCTATATCTTCCTGCAATAGGAATTGTTGCAACAGGTCTATGATAAGTTAACTCTCTTATTCCTTCTTCTATTTCACTTATATTAATAATTCCCATGACATTATTCATCATTATCCCCCCTATCATTGGCTTATTAGAATGATTTCATTTGAATCTTGATTTTCTATTACGCTGCCGGTTTGTATTACCACATCACTCATAACAATACTTTTATTAACAATTACATCATCTTCAATTCTTACTCCAGGCATGACTACGGAATCAATAACCTTAGCATTTTTTCCTACATATACACCAGAAAATAATACGCAGTGCTCTACCTCACCATGAATAATGCATCCTTCATTTAAACAAGAAGAAGTAACCTTTCCTGTACTGCTAATAAAATGTGGGGGACTAATTGGATTTTTAGAATAAATTCTCCAATTAGGATCATATAGATTCAACCTGTTATTTTCCTTTAATAAATCCATGTTCGCTTCCCACAAACTTTCAACCGTTCCTACATCCTTCCAATATCCATCAAATACGTAAGAATATAAATCCATTCCCCCCCTTAGCATTTTAGGAATAATATTTTTTCCAAAATCATTGCTAGAATCTTCATCTTTTTCATCTTCCATTAAATATTCCTTTAAAATCTTCCAATTAAATATGTATATTCCCATAGAAGCTAAATTACTTTTGGGATTTTTAGGTTTTTCTTCAAATTCTACAATTTTATGCTTCTCATCTGTATTCATTATTCCAAATCTATTTGCCTCTTCCCATGGTACTTGAATTACTGCAATAGTTGCTTGTGATGCTTTTTCCTTATGATATGCAAGCATTTTAGAATAATCCATCTTATATACATGATCTCCCGATAAAATCAAAACATATTCTGGGTCATATCCATCTATAAAATTAATATTTTCATATATGGCATTGGCTGTTCCCTTATACCATCTTCCTCCTTCATGTCCCATATAAGGAGGTAAAATAGAAACGCCTCCATTTTTTCTATCTAAATCCCATGGGCTCCCAATTCCAATATGACTATTTAGTTCTAAGGGTTTATACTGAGTCAGGACTCCCACTGTATAAATTCCTGAGTTAGAGCAATTGCTTAAAGGAAAATCTATAATTCTATATTTTCCTCCAAAAGGCACTGCTGGCTTTGCTATTTTATTTGTTAATTCATTTAACCTGGACCCTTGACCACCTGCTAAAAGCATAGCAATAATTTCTTTACTTTTTTTCACCATGAGACCATCTCCTCCATTTTATAAATGATGCTCCCAAAGGGGGAACAGTAATAGTAATATGATATTTTTGATTATTCCATTTTACATTTTGGGCATATATCTTTTCTTTATTTAAAACACCCGATCCTCCGTATTCACTGGCATCTGTATTCATGACTTCTTCGTATTCTCCTAAACTAGGAACACCTATTTTGTAGTCATAACGAGGAACAGGTGTAAAATTGCAGATAATAATGATAAAATCTTCTTTCTTTTTTCCCTTTCGCATAAAGGCAATAATACTTTCTTCATAGTTTTGATGATCAATCCATTCAAATCCACTAGGATGATTTTCGATCTCATATAGCGCTTTTTCTTTTTTATAAAAAAGATTTAATACTTTAACAAAATCTTTTATTTTCTTATGGTTTTCATATTCTAATAAAAGCCAATCTAATGCTTTATCATAATTCCATTCTATAAATTGAGCAAATTCATCTCCCATAAATAAAAGTTTTTTCCCTGGATGGGCAAACATATAAGCATATAAGAGCCTCAAACTAGCAAATTTTCTCCAATAATCTCCGCACATCTTTTCTATTAATGATTTTTTCCCATGCACTACCTCATCATGAGACAAAGGAAGAATATAATTTTCAGAAAAAGCATAAGTAAAAGAAAACGTAATTAAATTATGATGCCATTTTCTATAAATTGGATCCATTTCCATGTATTTTAAAGTATCATTCATCCATCCCATATTCCATTTAAAATCAAATCCAAGTCCTCCTATTTCTGAGGATCCTGTTACAAAAGGCCACGCAGTAGATTCTTCTGCGATCATGATTGCACTTGGAAAATAGGTATGGATGATATGATTTAACTTTTTAAGAAACTGTATTGCAAAAATATTTTCTCTGCCACCATATGCATTCGGAATCCACTCTTTTTTCCCAGCATCTAAATAAATCATATAGGATACAGCATCTACTCTTAATCCATCTATATGATATACATCAAACCAAAAAACTGCACTGGATATTAAAAAATTCATGACTTCCTTTTTTTCATAATCAAAGATTCCTGTTCCCCACTCTACATTCTCTGCCATCAAAGGATCATCATGCTCATAAAGAGATCTTCCATCAAATTGATATAATCCATGTTCGTCTTTACAAAAATGTCCTGGAACCCAATCTAAAATTACGCCAATCTTTTCCTCATGGCATTTATCTATAAAATACATAAAATCTGTAGGTTTTCCATATCTGCTGGTAATAGAGAAATAGCCTGTCACTTGATATCCCCACGACCCATCAAATGGGTATTCTGTAACAGGCAACAGCTCTATATGGGTATAGCCCATTTCTTTCACATAAGGTATTATTTCATTTGCAATTTCTCTATAATTATAAAAATCTCCATTTTCTTTTCTCTTCCATGATCCTAAATGCATCTCATAAATACTCATGGATTTTTCAAACTTTGATTCTTTCTTATTGTTTTCTAACCAATTTTCATCCTTCCACTCATATTCCTCTAAAGAAATCACTATAGACGCATTGTTTGGCCTTAATTCTGAATAGTATGCATATGGATCTGATTTTAAAAGAATGGAATTATCTTTCGTATAAATTTCATATTTGTAAATAATCCCTTCTTGTAATCCAGAAATAAAAATATTCCATACCCCTAAATTCTCTATCTTTTTCATTGAATAATTTTTACCATCCCAATGATTAAAATCTCCAACAAGATTTATTTTTTTTGCATTTGGCGCCCATACGCAAAAATTAATTCCCCTTTCTCCCTTATATTCTATTTCTTTTGCCCCTAAAATCTCATATCTTTTATATTCTTTTTCCTTTGAAAAATATGGATGAAAAAAACTTTCTGATAAATGATGTACTTTTATTTCCCCCATGAAATCCTCCTTTACAGGTTCTTTCCTTTTTTTTATAATACCCTCTTCATTCCTTCATAAAACAACATTACACCCTAAAAAGTGTGAATATTATAAAAAATCCTTATCATTTTTATGACAAGGATTTTTCATTACTATAAGCTTATTTACCTATATCTCTTAAGCTTTTCCATATATTCTCGCTTCCTGTCCCTAAACGCCAAATGGAAACACCTGCTAAATTATAGTGGTTTACTATATCATAATATTTGTTGTAAATACTTGTAGGAGACTCGTAATAGTATTCCACCTTCTCTATTTTTGCTCCCTCTTTTTCAAATTCAATTCTATCTTTTTCTAATATATTGTATCCTTCTAATACTTTTCTAGAAATTTTTAAGTCTTGAAGATATTCTTCTTTTACAGAAAGTCTCTCTATTCCGTCTAAATAGGGTCTTCCTAATTCATAATATTCATAAGTCTTTCCATCTATGTCTTTTTTTAATTTAATCCATTTCATTCCAGTTAAATTAAGTCCTACTATTAATTTATTAGGATTTATCTTATATTCCTTGATTAATTTTTCAACAGATTCTTTTACTTTATCATAAGGCTGTGTTTGCGGAATATCTACCCTTTTTATCTTTCCTGATAATTTTTCACTAGCATCATATTTTGTAACATATTGATAGTCATAAGCCATTAAAATAATATAATCTACATTTTCATTAATAAATCCATAATCATATCCATCATAATATCCCGCTACATTTGTTGGATGAATACAAACAATCAGGGGTTTTTCTCCTAAGCTTTCCTTTACTACTTTTAGAAAGTGATTATATTTTGTTTTTAAATCATTTTTTTCTTTTTCAGAATAAATTTGACTATCATAGGCATTTCTAAATCCCTCAAAATCTAATACGATTCCATCAAATTTATATTGGTTCATCATTGCAATCATAGGATTTGTAATGTATGCTTTCCATTCTTCTTCTGATTTTTTTAAAAGTTCAATCCCACTATTTTTGCCATCTTCATAGGTAATCGTTTGAAAAAATATAGATAAAAATGCCTTTCCTTTTGGATATCTTTCTTTATAATCCTTTAATTTATCTTCCCCTGGAAAACCGTATTTTATGTTTACATCTTGTTGGCTGATAGGCTTATTAAATTCCTTTGTAAAGACCATTTTCCCCTCTGCATCCATGGCAACCCTTCCCCATTGAAAATACATTTGATTTGTGTTCCCATTTAAATCATCCTTTACTTTGTCATATTCAGATGCACTAGATATAGCATAAAAAGGATTTACCATCATCTCTTTTGCTAAAGCAGTGCTCGTTATAGCATTAAAAAATAAAAGTATCCCCATAAAAAATATTCCTATTTTCTTCATTCTACTTCCCCCTCTAATTTTCCTATTTTTTACAATAATACACCTATTTAATTTTGTCAATATCTCATTGTAAATTATATCCTTTTCTTATATATGAAAAGATATATAAAATTCGATTTCCTTTTCATATAAATTAAATCCATGGGAAAAAGGATGTTGATCCAGTATTGTTTTTACAATGGAAAGCCCTAACCCTGCTCCCGATAAGTTTTTGGATCTAGATGTTTCAATTACATAAAAAGGTTCCCATATTCTATTCATTTCCTTTTCATCATAATTATTTATTCCATTTCTTATGGTAAATAAAACTTGATCTTCTATATTTTCTAATTTTATTTTTATTTCATTATTGGTGGTATATTTTATTGCATTACTAATTAAATTGTTTAAAACCATTTCTATCTTTTGTTTATCTGCAAGTATATATCCATTCTTTAAATTGTCTCTATCTATGAATAGCAAAATATTTTTACTTTCAATATCAAGCTTGTATTTTTCAAAAACAGTAAAAAATAAATCTTCCATATCAAAATGTTTTTTATTTAAAACATCTTTTTCAAGTTTTGATAATTGAAGAAGATTATCAATTAAATCTGAAATATTCTCTGCTTGATCCTTTATTATATCGATATATAATCTTCTCCTACATAATCCAGCCCCCACACTAAGTCAAGAAGCTTTTTCCTACATAAAATCATTCCTTTATTTTTCAAAAGACAATACATGAGTTCAAATTCCTTTTTAGTAATATTTAAGTCTTGTCCATTTTTAAATATCTTTTTTCGTCATCTGCTATTAAAATATTTATTTGCATCTCCTCCCTTTAATCTTCCCTACTAGCTTTCATTTGCGCATCGTGATCTATGAGTTGAAGATTATATTGCCTAATTAAATCAATTAGTATATCGGCATAAATTTTTTCTCCCTTCTTATTTTCTTTTGTACTATATCCTGCATTTTCTAGTGCCTGTGCTTGTTCTATATAATAAGTTGCATCAAATACCCCATTTTCTTTATATCGTTTATTTGTATATAAAAATTTTCCATGATCCTCTAGAGACTGATTTTTGTCTTCATACATTCTAAATCCTGCTGTAGTATTTTTATTATAATATTCTGATGTGTTCATCTTTACAATTTGACCCTTCCAGCTTTTGTCTGCTTTTATTCCAAATAAATTATTCCCTTTTACACTTAATTCTGATTTTCCCCAGTTGGATTCTAAAATGGCTTGGGCTATGGTGATGGATGGAAGTATTCCATATTCATCATAGTTCTTTATGGCTTCCTCTGAAATTCCATTAATAAATTCCATATACGGAGAACCTTCTCCTAGTCTACTACTCACTATCCCCTCATACTTTAAATCATCTATATACTGATGTACTTTTTTCTTTTCTTTCTTCTCTAATTGTAATTCATCTAAGACCTGCTCTAAGCTTTTTAATTCATATCTATTCTTTGGATCTATTGTGTTATTTTCTTTTATAAACCTATCTGCTAAAATTTTTATACTCTCCTCATTTACATTAGAAAATTCATTTTTGTATCTTACCCCATCTATAGCCGCTAAGTATTTCCAGTTAATTTGTTTTTTCCCTTTGCTTTCTTCATCTGCTTTTTCAATATAAAGGCTTATATCTAATTTTTTTAGGTTAATATGATCATTTATAGAAACAAGATACAGAATCGTATTTTTTAGCATCATAATTAAAAATAATAAAAATAGAAATTTAGTTATTCTTTTTATCAAACTCTTTCTTTTTTTTCTTGCCATTTTCACTCCCCCATCTCTTTATTTCATAATCTCCCATTATTTATTATAAGAAATTTCTACATCATATTCTATTTATCTACATTACATTTTATCCATAAATCTTATAATTTAGTATATAATGATTTTATTACACCATTGTTACCAAAAATAAAAACCAGGATTTTTTCATCCTAGTTTTATGAAGGTAATTTCTATAAGTATTATATCTTATTTACATATCATACAATTAAGCTTTACTTTCTGCTTCTAAAATAGGTTTTAAGGGAAGGATTATCTTCTTTATAAGAATGATTACTGTTCCTCCTCCAATGAATAAAGCTCCTAAGCCAATCATTATAAATTTAATAAGCATCTCCTTCAATCTATTATTTAAATCCGTTTTCCATATTCCTAAATTCACAGCCCCTATATTCTTTTTATTTACAGTTAACGGTACTAATACATCATACACCATTTCTTGCCCTTTATATTCATACTGTTTAACATAAATACATCCATCTATGGCTGCTTTCTTACTTCCCTCATCATTTAGCACTATTCCTATTCTGTCTTTATGACTATGAGCAATTGCTTTCAAGTTTTTATCTATCACCATGGCATATGCAATATTTTCTTTTTTTGCAATCTTGTCCATGATTTCTTGTATCCTTACCATAGAGGTAGATGCTAAACTACTTATTTTTACTTCATGTGCTATTTCTTCTGTTAAAGCTATTCCGAATTCTTCTATTTGTTTATTCATTTCCTCTTTTACAAACTGAAAACAAAACACTATAGTTATAGATAGCGTGAAAAAAAATACCATTAGTACTAAAAATATTATTTTAAATTGAATATCATTATATTTTAGCTTTTTCATAAAATTTCCGCCTGTCTTTTTAATCTTTATTTTCCTATCCTGCTTAATTCTTCTTCTGTTTTTGGAACATTAATTTTCCCTTCTATAATATCTTTTTTCACCTTTTCTACTTCCTCTAATATATTTTTAGGAACAAGCTTATTCGTTGTAGAAGCTAAGTCTACTCCCCCTTCTTTCAATCCATATTTTACTTCTGTTCCGCCTTGCAGTTTCCCATTTTTTATATCTTCTGCTACATTAAAAACAGCGTTATCTATTCGTACTACAACAGACGTAAGAACATGATCTGGTGCAAAATTACTTTGATCTGTATCTACCCCTACTGCATATTTATTTTTTTCTTTTGCAGCTTCAAATACCCCTCTTCCTGTATCTCCAGCAACATGGAATATAATGTCTACTCCTTCTTCATACATCTTTTCTGCTATCTCTTTTCCTTTTGCTACATCACAAAAAGTGTTTGCATATTCTTTTATTACTTTTATATCTGGATTTGCATATTTTGCGCCCCCTTCAAACCCATATATAAATTCGTCAACAACGCGTACTTTCATTCCTCCAACAATTCCTATTTTATTTGAAGCGCTCATCTTTCCAGCAATATATCCTGCTAAGAAAGAAGCCTCTTCTCTTTTAAATAATATACAGGTTACATTCTCTGGTATCTCCTCATAACGATTATCAACAATGGCATATTTTTGTTCTTTATTTTTATTTGCAACTTCTAATACTGCTTCTCTCATGGTAAATCCAATTCCCACTATCAGCTGATTTTTCTCTTTTCTCAACGCTTCCATATTAGGTATATAGTCTTTCTCCTGCTCTGCTTCTATATAAGAAACCTTTCCTCCTAATTCCTTTTGTGCTCTTTTTAATCCCTTCCAAGCCATCTCATTAAATGATCTATCTTCTATTCCTCCTACATCTGAGGCCATGGCTATTTTAGGAAATTCGCCTTCTCCTATTTGTACTGATTTTCTATTCTTCTCTATTACATTTATCGTGCTTATTGCCATTTTGTAAAAATCTTCTCTTTTTATAGGATTCATCGCATCTTTCTCATTAAGTTCTTGGATTATTCCTATATTAAAGGCTTTCTTTATGTAATTATACGGCCATTTTCCTTCTGCTTCTTCTTGATCTATTAAGCGTACCATGATGGTGATTGCTTCGCCATAAGTGACTTCTTTATCTGGTTTAAAAGTGTGATCTGGATATCCTTTCATCATTCCTTGACCTGAAACAGCATATATATATCCTTTTATTTCATCTTCTTTAACATCCGTATACTGACTCTGTGTGTTTTCAGATGCTGTAGCTTCATCTAGCCCCAATATTTTGCCGACAATTACAGCAACTTCTCCTCTTGTCATATACCCTTTTTTGTTTGTTTCTATTATAATTCCTTTTTCTTTTAAAATATCATAAGCATCCTTTTCTTCTCCTAATACAAGACCACTATTAGAAAATAAAAATGCCATGATTACGATAAAAGATATTATTTTCTTTATCATACCCTTCCCCCTTTAGTAAATTAGACTCTATATCCATAGTATAGTATTTGGAAATATTTTTCAAATTTAAAAGCCTATAAACTTTTGTTTATAGGCTTTTTTTTATGCAGCTTCTTCGAAGAACTTTTCATCTACTTTTTCAATTGTAAATCCTAGATATCCATAGATTATAGCAATGATTGGATTAATTAAATTTAAGAAGGCATATGGAAGATATGCAAAAGGATGAACGCCTAATGTTGTCCACATATATGCTCCACAAGTATTCCATGGAATTAAAGAAGAGGTTAATGTTCCTGCATCCTCTAAAGTTCTAGACAGATTTTTTGGATGAAGAAGCCTTTCTTTATATGCATTTTTATACATTCTTCCTGGAACCACGATAGAAAGATATTGATCTCCTGTGACTAAATTTGTGAATATACTGGATAATATTGTGATTAAAATTAAAGAACCTGTTCCTTTAGCCAGTTTTAATATGCTTTGCGCTATGGCTTCAAGCATTCCTGTATTTTCAAGTATTCCCCCAAAGGTAAGGGCGCATACAATAAGAGATACTGTCCACATCATGCTATCTAGTCCTCCACGAGTTAATAAATCATCCACAACTTTTACTCCTGTTTCAGATGTAAATCCATAATGGGCTGCGTTAATAATGCTTTTTAAACCTGCATGTTGAAATATTGCTGCAAATAATCCACCAAGAGTTGTTCCTCCTATAAGACCAGGGACAGCTGGTACTTTAAATATTACAAGGCAGATTACAAGAACTGGAGGTAATAATAGCATGGGATGAATGTTAAACTGAGAATTTAAAGTATTCAATATAATATGAATGGAATTTGTATTTACATTCCCTCCTGAATATTTCATTCCCAATATCCCATACAATATTAAAGCAATGATAAAAGATGGTCCTGTTGTATAAAGCATATGTCTTACATGATCGAATAAATTTGTGCCTGCCATGGCTGGGGCTAAATTTGTTGTATCAGATAAAGGAGACATTTTATCTCCAAAATAAGCTCCTGATATAATTGCTCCTGCAACCATAGGAAGAGGCATTCCTAATCCTTTTCCCACTCCAAGAAGTGCTATACCTACTGTTCCTGCTGTTGTCCAAGAAGATCCAGTTGCAAGGGCTACTACTGCGCAAATAATACAAGTTGCAACTAAAAATATAGATGGTGAAAGAATGTTTAAACCATAATAAATCATAGTAGGAACCACTCCACTTAGTATCCAAGTTCCTATTATGGTACCAATAATCATCAATATTAAAATGGCTTGCATTCCCATATGAATACTTTTTAATATTCCACTTTCTATTTCGCCCCAAGTATATCCTATATAAATAGCCACTAATGATGCAATAACAGAAGCTCCTATTAAAGGAATATGGGGAGAAGCTTCGTATTTAAAAACTGCTATAGATAAAAACAATATCAATGCTCCTATTGGAATAAGAGATATTCCTAAGGTAGGCTGTTTTTTATTTTTCATAATTTCCTCCTTTTTGAATTTTCTGTATATTTTTACACATAAATAAAAAGCATCTAAGGATATTCCTAGATGCCTGTAACTATACATATAGCAACAAGAACCTCTTCCTCCATAGTAAGATAGCGCTCCACTCAAATTATGGTAACTTAAGTGACAATTTTACACCTCTTCGATGTAAAACTAGCTTATAGCTTGGCAAAACTATAAACTTCAGCGGTCTTCCTTTCCTCTAAAATCCTAAACTTGCCAGTCTCCTTTAGATTACTCATAATACCCGCGCTCTACCTCACCTTCGAAAGATGAGGTTATTCAATTTTTTAATCTCATAATTAAGTATACAATAAAAATCTACATTTGTCAACTTTTGTCGAAAATCCTTTTTCTAGATCTCTTTTATTATTCTAACAACGTACCTATTCTTTTAATCAAAATTTCCACATATTCTCCATGAACTTGTTTCCCCATCACTGCATTCTCTATCCAATAATCTGGGGAATGGATAATTTCTTTTTCTACTAACTTATTTATCCCTTTCATGAATTCATTTTTCTTCTCCTGTGTATTTAAATAATTTGCAATCTTTTTTATCAATATTTTTACATATTCTGGATTATACTTTCCAGTATTTCTCCAGTAATCCGGCGTATCTATCACACCTTTTTCTTTTAACTCCTTTAAAGCGTCTTCAAATTTATTTTCACTGTTTTGCATTTTGGAATAAAATTGCGCAAAATTTCCTATCATTTCTCGTACATATTCTGATTTATACACAATAGCATCTAACCAATAATTTGGACTTTTTATCATCCCTTTTTCTTCTAAGGTGTTCACAGCCAAGATAAAATCTTCTTCTTTTGGAAAAACAGGTATCTTTCCACTTATAAGATCTTTTATGCTGCATCCTCCTGTGGCTTGAAAATGAGGTTTATCAATAATGCTTTTAAAATTCCCTCCCCACTGAAGGCCTATCTTTTTTCCTATTTGTCCTATCTTATCAAACAAGTCTATTCTATCCCATGCAGTATTCCCATTCACAAGAGGGCATACATCAAATGCTAATCCATAATTATGATAAGAATATCCTGGTTTCGCATTTGTAACAATCTTTCCTGGTCTACTTCTTCCTAGTGCATATAAATCAGCCTGTTCCTTAAAAGTTCTAAGAGTACTTGTAATGATTATTTGTATTCCTTGATTCTTGCACTGATATATTAAATTTTCCGCTAATCCTTTTACATAAGGATGAAGATTATTTAAATTTCTTCCCATATTTTTTCCTCCCTTTACTATGGGTACAGTATATCTTTGTACCTATAATAATATATGTTCCCTTAAGAGGAAATTGTACTTTGTCACTAGTATCCACTTTAAGTATACATCTAAATTTTTCCTTTATAATATAAAATCCCATCCTCTATGGTCTTTTCCCCTTTCCCTATAAATACGAGATGTTCTAAATGAGACATGGCTTCTCCTGATGCAAACCATTTTTGAGGATTAGGAAAGTCTTCAAAGCTATCATATCTTAATTCCCAATGCATCTTTGCAGCAGTATCTCTAACTGTTTTTTTATCGTATCGAATGATTTCCATAATTTCTTTAAGGCGTTCTTCATGATGATGATGCAGTTCTTCAATACGTCTTTTATGATCCCTAATACTATTTCTATGGGCTGTAAATAAATACTCTATATCATATGTAGATACCTTTTTTAGACTACTTAGATAAATAGATAGCATATCTTTGTCGAATCCCCAAAATGCAATATTGGGTGTTATTTTATCCAAAATATGATCTCCTCCAAAAAATAACTTATGCTTTTCTTCATAGAGTCCAATGTGCCCAGGAGTATGTCCTGGAATATCTTTTATTTCAAAAGAATATTCTCCAATATGTATCTTATCTCCTTCTTGAAGGAGCTTAAATTCAATTTCCTCCTTTGGACAGTATTTATAACCCGGATGATCATCAAAGGATATATTATCTTTTTCTAGATCAAACATTCTAGCATAATCCTTAAATTTTTCCCAGTATTTTTTTCCAGACATTTCATTTATCATCCTTGCCTCTATCTTTCCTGCATATATTTGAATTCCTTCTCTATTTAAAGCAGCAGCAAGTCCACAGTGATCTGCGTGTAAGTGGGTAATGAGCAAATCTGTCTTTGATAAATCTATGTTCATTTCCTGTATATTTTCCATAAAAGCATCCTTACATGCTTTTGTATTAAATCCTGTATCAATAATTAGATTTCTCTCCTTTCCTAAAATAATATAACTATTTACCCCTTTCAAAGGATTATTTGGTAGTGGAATCTCCATTTTATAAATTTTAGGATATACTTTTATTGTCATTTTCTGCCTCCATTTTTCTTTTATTTATTTTCATTATTACAAAAGATACATGCTTAGTAAAGGAAAAATCTTTCCTTAATTTGATGGGAACAAAATAAAAAATTTTAGCATATGATTTATAGGGGAAATAAAAAATAGATCTTTAAAAGAGATTTTTGTTCCCCATAAAAAATAAAAATTACTATAACTAGGAGGAATACCATGTTTAAAAGTATGAAAAGTAAATTACTTTGCTTTGTATTCACATTTATGCTTCTTGTTTCTTCTATCGCTTATGCTAATCCTATAAGTGACAATATCTCTACAGACAACATGTATAGTCATCTTGTTCAAATAGCAAATATAGATAATGCTCGTGTAACAGGTACACAAGGAGAACATTTAACAGCAGATTATATTGCTCAAGAATTTGAAAAGTATGGTTTATCCGTAGAAAAACAACAATTTCCTATCACAGCTAAATTAGATAGTGCATCTTGTACTATGATTGATCCAGAAAATAAATCTTTTACTAGTAAAAATTTTGCTTATACCCCCTCTACCCCTCACAATGGACTTACTGCTGAGCTTGTGTATGCTAACTTAGGTTCTTCCTCTGATTTTAGCAATATTGACGTACAAGGTAAGATCGCTTTAATCAAAAGAGGTTCCTATAGTTTTTATGATAAGACTCAAAATGCTGCAAAAGCAGGTGCAATTGGTGTAATTATTTTCAATAACAGCTTTGGAATGATTACCAGCGGAACATTAAACCAAGCTACAGATATTCCTGCTATTGCTCTATCTGATACAGATGGTAATTATTTAAAATCTAAGCTTTCTTCTGGAGAAAGTGTTACCGTTACAATGCATGCAGATAATATCAATGAGGAAAGTTATTCTCAAAATATTATAGGTACACTTCAATCTGCTAAGGAAAATGCACAAACAATTGTTGTAGGTGCACACTATGACTGCGTAGATACCCCTGGAGCAAATGACAATGGTTCTGGAACAGTTTCTTTATTAGAAATTGCAAGAGTCCTTTCCGCTGAGAACTTAAACTATAATATCAAATTTATTTCCTTTGGTGCAGAAGAAGTGGGATTAATTGGATCACAAAAATATATAAGATCTCTCAGCCAATCAGAACTTGATAATATCTACTGCATGATCAATTTAGACATGGTAGGCGTAGGAGATACTTTAGGCATATTTACTTCTAAGTCATCAGCTCGTTCCTTTATAGCAGATCTTACAGAACAATACGCTTCTAATCTTGGAATATCTTATAATCGAAAAGCCATCGATAGAAGTGATCATGCTCCTTTTGAAGCGGTAGGAATACCAGTATCCTTCTTAATGTATGAAGAAGATCATAATTATCATACAGATCTAGATACTATTTCTAATATTCAAGTAGAGGATCTAAAAAATACTTGTACAATCGTAACCTCCATGATTGCAGATATGGGAACACCTTCTTACAAGATGCTAGAATCAGAAAATAATATAAAAAATTCTTTAGAAAAGGAATCTCCAGTAAAAGAAAATAAATACGATAAATCTAAGTTAGATGAATATAACTTTGAAAATACAGAATTCTTTACAGAATAAAATAAAGAGTGGCATATGCCACTCTTTATTTTATTTACATAGGATTAAATTTTCTCATTTAGCATTTTTTACAATATTTAAAGCAATTTTAGCAATGAATACTGCAAAAATTTAGCGTACAATATAGTAAGAATGAAAAGGAGGAGATGAAATGAAATCATTTTTTAAAAGATACCAATCATCTATTATCTTACTGGGGTCCATTCTTTTAGGGGGATTTGTAGGTATCCTTATGGGCCCTAGGGCAAAGATATTTGATCCACTCGGTAATTTGTTTATAAATTTAATGTTTACCATAATTGTTCCCTTAGTCTTTTTCTGTGTTTCTTCTGCTATTGGAACGATGACTGAAATGAAAAGACTTGGAAAAATTATGCTCATTATGTTTCTCGTATTTACCTGCACTGCTCTTATTGCCTCTATCCTTGGACTTACAGGTGCTTTTATTTTTAATCCTACTAAGGGTATTGATCCTACCACCATACAAAAAATTATACAAGAATCCGGTGAAGCCTCCAGCCAAATAGAGCAGCCACCTCTTCTTCAACAGCTTGTAGATACGGTTACTGTATCTGATTTTGTTTCTCTATTCTCCAGAAAGAATATGCTACAGCTTATTGTTTTTTCAGTATTTATTGGTATTTCAACAGCACTTTGTGGTGAAAAAGGAAAGATAATTGCAAATTTTTTAAAAGCAGGTACAAAAGTTATGATGAAGGTTGTAGACCTTATTATGTACTATGCTCCTATTGGCCTTGGTTGTTATTTTGCCTCCACAATCGGTCAACTAGGATCTCAAATTTTACAAGGATACTTTAGAGTATTTATTCTTTACTTGATTCTATCGATCATTTATTACTTTGGATTTTTTACTTTTTATGCTTTTATTGCCAATAACAAAAGTGGAATCAAACTTTTCTGGAAAAATGCTATTGCTCCATCGGTAACAGCCCTTGCTACTTGTTCTAGCGCTGCCTGTATTCCAATTAATCTTGAATCTACAAAAAAGATGGGGGTTCCAAATGATATAGCAGAAACGGTAGTCCCACTTGGCGCAAATACCCACAAAGATGGCTCTGTTATTGGTGGCGTAATGAAGATCGTATTTTTACTTGGATTGTTTGGAAAAGATTTATTCAGCATTTCCACTATTTTAGGCATACTATTTGTTTCTTATTTAGTTGGCGCTGTAATGGGGGCCATTCCTGGCGGAGGACTGATTGGAGAAATGTTAATCATCAGTGTTTATGGATTTTCACCAGAAGTTTTACCTATTATCGCTGTAATCAGCACCATAATAGATGCCCCTGCAACCTTATTAAACTCTACAGGAAACACAGTATGTACTATGATGATTACAAAGTTTGTAGAGGGAAAAAAATAGAGAAGTAGTCTGTACTTCTCTATTTTATTTATTTACGGCAGAAGCTTCATTCACTCTATTCTCTTTCATTTTATCTTGAGGAAAATAAGATTTTTTACCAAAATAATTGGTTCCAAGAATACCAAATATAATTACACATGATCCTATCACATGAAAATATCGAATCTCTTCTTTTAGAAATACACCCCCTGCTACAATGGAAACAATGGTAGATATATTTGAAAAAACCCCTACTTTAGAAGCTTCTAACTTGGACAAAGAATAATTGTTTAAAAATGCGGTTATTAAAGTAGAGGGTATTGCTAAATACAAAATGGCACTCATAAATTCAAAATTAGAAACAAGTCCTTTAAATTCTTTAAAATCAAAACCTTTTACAATGCTTAGAAAAGTAAAAATAAAAAATCCAAAGCCTTGCATGAAAAAACAGATATCTATAGGTTTAAATTCCTTAGAATATTTTCTCGAAAGAATGCTATACAATCCAAAAAATACACTAGATAGAAATATAAGAAAAATTCCAAGAATATTTTGGGGATTAATTTTACTTCCTTTCATCATAAAAATATAAACAACACCTGCTACAGAAAAAAGTATGGCTATACATTGATATGCATTCACTTTTTCCTTTAAAAATATATAACTCATTATCATTACTATAACGGGAGTTAACGCATATATAATACCTGCTTCTGAAGAAGAAGCATATTTTAGTCCAAAGCTTTGAACAAGAAAAAATCCACTTGGGAAGAGTAAGGATATGAGCACAAGTTTTTTCATGTGTTTTTTCTTCAATTCAAGTTTTACAATCTTAAATAATATAAGGATTATTCCTCCTAAAAAAGAGACCATAAATCTTATGGCCAAAGTATTATACGGATTGGTTATATTGACTGCCTTTTTGGTAAATAAAAAAGCTAGTCCAATGATGCACGCATTTAAAAATGCAGCTAAATAACCTTTTACTACATCTTTTTTCAACAAAACGCCTCCTTAATTTCTTTTTTTGAAAAATCATCTACTATTATAGTTATAAATTCAATTTTTGGCAAGTATTGCACTTTTATTAAAACTTAAATAAAGAGAAAGGATATTCCTCATGAGGTTTTAATTCAAATTTGCATGTTTTTTTATCTTTTGGATGGGTAAATTCTACACTAGTAGCCCATAAAGCAATTTGAGTCCATCCTTTCATTTTTACAAATCTTTTATTATATTTATTGTCTCCCCATAAAGGCAGCTCTACACTTGAAAATTGAACACGTATTTGATGATGCCTTCCTGTTTTAAGATTTATTTTCACAAGACTTAAAATTCCATATTCCGCTGTATCTATACTTTCTATCAGCTCATATTCAAGGATGGCTTCTTTTCCATTTTTATTTTCCTTAGAAACTACTTTAGACATATTCAATTTTGCTATTTTCAAAAGATAATCTTTTAAAACACCCTTTTCTTCCCTTGGTTTTCCACACACTACAGCATAATACTCTTTCTTTAAATTTTTATTTCTTATTTGCTCGGATAAGTTTGCATTGGCTTCTTTTGTTTTTGCAAATATCATCAATCCCCCAACAGGTCTATCTAATCTATGGACTAATCCAATATAAGGATTTTTAGCTTTTGGATAAGCTATTTTTAAATGCTCTTTCATCATAGAAAGCATGTCTATATCCTTTGTTTTATCACTTTGAGAAGGTACCTTTGGTGGTTTTTGACTTACAATGATATGATTGTCTTCATAAACGATAGTTGATTTCATATTCTTTCTCCTTGTACTATATATTTTTTATGGATATAGTATCATTATATCAGTTATCTTCCTATTTTATAAAATTTTCTAGTCATTTATTCCCTATTTTATTCCCCTATACAGCACAAGATCTATCTCTATATTTCCCAGGAAAACGAACAGCATCCATCAAAGTTATACATTAAAGATCATTTCTTTTAATTACTTTTATTGTTTATTTTTCATAAAAATGTTATTTTATTATAAGAGAATCTTTGATTGTTAAAGGAGATGTGCGCCGTGGATATTATAAACAAAGATGATTTTTTCAAAAAATATAACATTGATGAAAAAAAATTTAATGAGAGAAATCTAAATTGGAATGCTTTAACAGAAATTTATAAAGATTATTTAAATAAAATTAAAGATTTAGAAACAATAGCTGGAGATGTTTTTAATAGGTTAGCCAATAGTGATAAGGTTCATTCCGTTCGAAAAAGAGTGAAAAATCCAGAACATTTAATTGAAAAGATAATCAGAAAAAGCATTCAAAAACCAAAACTAAATATAAATATACATAATTACGATGACATTATAACAGACTTAATTGGAATAAGAGTGCTACACCTATTTAAAGAAGACTGGACAACCATCAATGAAAACATTAAATCTATCTGGGATTTAAAAGAAAAACCTCAGGCTAATATACGCAAAGGAGATCTAGAAGAATCCTTTATCCATCATGGATGCAGAATAAAGGAACATAAATATGGTTATCGATCTGTTCATTATTTAATTAAATATCCTCATACAAAAAAAGATTTTAAAGTGGTAGAAATTCAAGTAAGAACTATATTTGAAGAAGCATGGAGTGAAATAGACCATACCATACGATATCCTTATGATATTGATAATCCTGTTCTAGCGGGATATTTAGTAATGTTTAATGGGCTAGCTGGAAATGCAGATCAAATGGGATCTTTCATTAAATTTCTAAAAGAGGAACTAGATTACAAAAACAAAGAGCTAAAAGAAAAAGATAAAATTATAAAAGAACTGCAAAATGAAATTCATCATTCTGAATTAAATAAAGAACAAAAAGACAAAATTAATTCTAGCTTAGAAAAGCTTAGCTTGTCTAAAAAAAATAATACATCTGTATCTAAATTATATTCACAGCTTATACAGGATGCTGCACCTAAATTACAATTATTAGAATCTACTGCATCTATATTAAAGCATGCAATGAATGTACAATTACCCCAATTATCCACTATATCCTCCATGGTACATTCTTTAAAAGAAAACCCTCCTCTAATGAATTTTACAGGGCATTCATCTCAAAGTAACCATAAAGCATCAAATGATTTAGTAGCCTGCAGTAGTATTGTAAAGAACAACGATGAACTCAAATAAAAAATATCCATTCCTTTGTATTTCTAAAAAATGCTTGTCAGGGTTCAGCTCAGCCTATTTACATCCCCTTAACAAGCATTTTTTTCATTTTACAAATACGATGAAATTATTTTTCTTCTACGCTTTTATTCATTTCTTTGAAACCATGTCCTGGTCCTCTTTTACCTTCTTTATCTCCATTTTGTTTTTGAGGCATTTTTGCTTTTATTTCATCTGCTTTTTCTTGCGATATCACCCCTGCTTCTACCAGTTCAGATAGCCCATCTTTTCTATCACTTTTCTTTTCTTCAAAATATGCCCTTCTTTCTTCATCCGTCATGCTTTTTACTTTTTCCATCTCAGCTTGTCTTTCTTCTTGCTTTTGTTCTTGAAAAGCTATCCATTTTTCGCCTTCTTCTTGTGTAATAATGCCTTCTTCTACTAATTTATTTATATGTTCTTGCATCTTTTGTTTCATTTCTGTATGACGAATTTCAGCCATGGTGTCTTTTATTGCATCTACTTTCTCCTGTGTCAATATACCTGCTTCTACTAACGCACTCATCCTATCTTCCTTTAGACCGCTTTGTCCTTTCTTCTCTTCAAAATATGCTTTTCTTTCTTCTTCTGTCATACTTTTTACTTTTTCCATCTCTGCTTTTCTTTCTTCTTGTCTTGCATTGAATTCTTCTTCCTGAAATACCTTCCATTTATCCCCTTCTTCTTGTGTGATAATTCCTTTTTCTATTAATTTGCTTAATACTTCTTCAAAATCGCCTTGCTTATTATCTCTTTTTTTCTCTATTCTTTCAATTTTTATAGATTCTTTATTCTCTGTTTCTTTTCCATTATTCAAATTATCAGCAAAAGCCATTCCTGCTAAAGAAGATAATACTGTTCCTCCTATTAAGGTTATACTAAGTAATTTTTTAACCCTTGCACTTATTTTCATTTTCCATTCTCCTTTCAAATTTTATTTTTTAAATTTTGTGTTTGTCTCTTTTGTTACCTTTATTTTACCCTCGCTTTGTCACAGTTTTGTTACAAAGATTTAAAAGTTTTGTATATAGTAAATAATTCCACGAACATAAAATACTACATAACATATAATACAATATATAATTTTTGTGCCTTAGGAGGAAAAAAGATGCAAGATTTAAATAAGTTGTTATCCATGTTAGTAAATCAACAAGAGAATAATAAAGTATCCTCCACCTCTTTAAATCAAAATAAAAATCAACATTGTTGTATTCTCTCTTTGCCTCCACAACAATTTACCGCATTAGCTACTATAATTGGCTTCTTATTAGCATGTAAATTAACTGTAGATGAGCAAAACTCCTTTGGTAGTTTCTTATTTAGTATCGGTCAAACCCTTTCAACTATAAGTGCTCAAGCTAGTACTTTACAATCAGAGCATAATAATAATTCAGCGTATGATCAACTTCAATTATTGAAAAAACAGATTGAATCCCTTGAAAAACAGTTAAAATAAGGGTAACCGTCAATGGTTACCCTTATTTTTATCACTTATTACTTATCTCTTCCAAATATCCCTATAGTTTGAAAAAATGGCTTAAAACTCTGTTTATCCCATTCAAGAGAAGTCTGAACATAACCTAATCCATCTGCATTATATCTTCCAGCAACTCGCTGCTCTGCATATAATCCATAGGTTCCATCTCTTTGAAAATCAATAGGATATAATCCTCCCAATGGGTTTACCCATCCCTCAATGGGTTTTTTCAATGTACCATTTTTATTGTAAATTTCTGATAAATATTCTTGTCCTTTATAAGTAATATCTATTATATATAGGATATGATCTTTTTTATTGATTACCTCTACTTTATAATTATCCTTATAATTTACTTCATATTCATATTCTGAATCAAACTTTTCAAAATCAAAGCGTATCTTTACCCTGTTATTTAAAAATGAGTAAATATAATAAAAAGCATATCCGCCGCTTCCACCAGAATCTATGCTAATTAAAATATCCTCTACCTTATCTCCTGAAAAATCTCCTAAGAATAAAGTTGGGTTATACCCTGCATTTTCTTTAAGTGGAACAACAGTTTTTTTCTTTGTTTTTCCATCTACTATCACTAGCTTAATCTTGTCTCTAAAAGCACTATTTCCTTCATAAGGTTGATCTCCTATTAAATATACATAGTCCATCACCCCATCACCATTAACATCCCCTCTTTTAAAATCTAATACATCACTTTTTTTATAGCGCATATTCATATTTTTTTGAAAATACATAGGATAATAATGCATATTATATCTCCTTTCCATTATTCAATCTATTGATATAATATGCAAAAGATTTTAATTCGCTCCTTTAAGTAATATGTATAAAGCCTAGATAGAATATATTTTTTCATATTCCTCTTCTATAAAAACCGCTGGTAAATCTATCACAAATTCGCTTCCTTGATGCAAAGTACTCTTTACAGAAATATTTCCTTTAAGGGCTTCAACGATTTTTTTTACAACAGATAGTCCTAATCTAATATCTTCAGACCTTTTTGTAAGCAGTTCCTCCATTTGAGGAAATTTATTAAAAATTTTGTTGGATTCATGTTCTGCTATTCCTGTTCCTGTATCTTTTACTGAAATAGTAATTTTTTTCTTTTTCTTGGGAGATGCTTACAATTATTTTTTCTCTTCTATTTGTAAATTTAATAGCATTAGACAAAAGATTAATCATAATGTGTTTGATTTCATCTGGGTCACAATAAATTATTCTTTCTGCTATTTTTGTGTTAAATCTTATTTCCAAGTCTTTGTTTCTAGCAATCCCCTCAATTTCCTTTGTTATATCCTTTATTAAATTGACTATATCAAATTTCTTTTTATTTACATTAACATAGCCTAGGTTAACATATGCTAAATCTATCAAATTATTGGATAAAGTTAACATTTTAAAACAATTATCCTTTAAAATTTTTAACATGTCTTCTGATTTTTCATGCGTGTTCATAAATTCATTTTTTTTATAGGATTCAAATTTCTTCAAAGCATCAAATATAGTATCAATTGGTGCTCTTAGCTCATGTAATAATATCTCTAATGACTTGGAATACGCTCCTTTTTTCTGTCTTTCTAATAGCTTCAAGTAGGCTTTGTTGTTTAAAATAATAATTCCCATATTCTGCGCTACTATCTCTAAAAATTCTATTAGTTCCAAAGTAAACATACCTATTTTCTTATCATTTAATTGAATTAATCCAATAGTTTGTCCACAGATCTTGATAGGTATTAAAGCAACTGATTCATATCCACAGGAATTGCAATAATTTCTTGTATCACTTTGTCGATCTTCTTCTGTAGTATTAGCCAGTAGGGCAGATGTGTTATTAGACCAAAAACTTCCATTTATTGTAAAAAAATCAACATCAGGATTAAACTTTCCTCTTATAACATTTCCACACATACACTCTAATAAATAATTTTTATTGTCTGACGAGAGGATACGATTTCCCTTTTCATCTTTTTTGCAAAGAATATTTTCCTTTAGTATAAATTTTTCTGGAAATCCATTATAGCTATAGTATGGATAATCTCCGTTTTCTTCAAGCCTTATTCCTAAAGCTTGACATTTTGAAATATTTTTTATTTTTAAAAATACCAAAGCTAATACATCTTTCATATTCATACAGTTGTTTATCATAATATCCCCCCATATCATTATGATAATTTAATTATATCCTATTTAAATAGATTTTTTTGTAGAAATTTTAGATACCCGAGGACTTTTTTTTGACACATTTATCATAATTTCGACATTTATAAAATAAGGATACAAATAACAAATCCTTTATTCAAAGACTTTGTAGCATGTATACTCTTTAAAATTTTCCTCTCCTATCCATTTAATTTTATGAAAACATATTATGTTTTTTATATGCATTTAAAAGTCAATAGTATGTTTTCTTGCTAAAAATATGGATTTTTGATATATGTTGTTTCTTTACAGAAAACATTTTCTTTTTTTTAGAATTTGGTTACTACTTTTCTCAATTGAATATATTTTAAATTTTTTTTCTTTTTTTTAAATTTTCTATTTATTTCCTTTCTACCTTTTCTTCTTTTCCCTTCAGAAAAGGAGTTGACATTAAAATTTAGTCCCATTATAATACTTAGTACTTACTTGAAAATTTAAAATATTTATTTTTGTGTAAATTTTTTGTCATTATAATGTGCGCTCATTCATTATGAATTTATTTTGAAGAATATTTATATTGATAGATATCTTATGCCTTTTCATTTTGTACACAATATTCAATATATTTTTTATTTTAAATGATTACAGCAATTTTTCAATTTTTAAAAATCTAATTTATTAAGGAGGACTTATATATGGAAAGAAAAAATAATGATTTCATTGTTCTTGGATTAGCTCTATTTGCTATGTTCTTTGGTGCTGGTAATTTACTTTTTCCACCAGCCCTAGGTCTTGCATCGGGGAAAAGCTGGATCATTTGTGCAGCTGGTTTTTTTATCACCGCAATAGGAATGCCCCTTCTTGGAATTATAGCAGGAGCTAAGGCAGGAGGATCCGTAGATGATATAGGAAATAAAGTTGGTAAAGTTTTTAGTAAAGTTTTCGCTACTATAATTATTTTAGCCATAGGACCTCTTCTAGCCATTCCTAGAACGGGTGCTACCACTTTCGAAATGGGAATTAAGCCCATTTTCCCTCATGCTAATGTAATTTTAGTATCAGCAATATTTTTTGCGCTTACCCTTTATTTTGTTATAAAACCATCTGAGATGATAGACAAGATAGCCAAGATTCTTACACCGGCTCTTCTTTTGATGATATTTTTAATAATAGGAAAGGGCCTTATTTCTCCTATAGGTACACCTTCTATCTATATGGAAGGAAGTCCTATTTCTAAAGGTTTTACAGATGGGTATCAAACCATGGATGCGTTAGGATCTTTAGTCTTAGGTATCGTTATTCTTAATGCAATAAAAGATAAAGGGTATACTGATGTGAAAGATCAAGTTAGTATTACTATAAAAGCTGGTATTATAGCAGCATTAGGGCTTGCTTTTGTATATGGTGGCCTTATCTATCTAGGTGCATCTTCTAGTGGAACTTTCCCTGCTGATATCCCCATGGCTCAACTACTTATGAGCATTACAGATCATCTTTTAGGAAGCTTTGGTAAGATCGCTCTTGGCGTAGTAGTTGCTCTTGCTTGTCTTACTACATCCATTGGCTTAACTGCTACAGTAGGAGATTTCTTTAGTAAGCTTACCAATGGAAGATTAAGCTATAATATGGTGGTAATAGGAACAACTTTATTTAGTGGCACATTTGCATGTATTGGAGTGGATTCTATCGTCTCTATTGCCGTTCCTCTTTTAGTGACCGTATATCCAGTTGCCATAGTCCTTATCATAATGGCTTCTATAGACGAATTCATGCCTTCTTCCTCTTATTCTGGAGCAGTTTTGGGTGCATTTTTAATTAGTCTTAACGATGGTCTTGGTATATTAAACATACAGTTAGGCATTTTAAATACTTTCGCTTCAAAAATGCCTTTTTCATCCCTTGGCTTTGGATGGATTCTACCTGCTCTAATAGGAGGAGTGATTAGTTCTTTTATTTTAAAATCTAACTATCCTACTAAAAGTAAAAAAGCTGCTTAATTTATTCCATTTATTAATAAAACCCACCATATTGGAGGGTTTTATTCTTTTTTATTGCCTTTAGTTTTTATATTGTTATGACCTTTATAATCATCTCCATTTTCTCCTTACTTTGCGTTATATTTTAATACATATTTTTCCTTGAAGGTAGTCTTTGATTTTAAATATATTGCTAAAGCAACACTTAAAGTTAATGCTTCATAAAATAATGGTGCAATCCAGATACCAAAATCCTTCCATATCATTGGTAAAATAAATAAGACCATACAAATCAGCACATATCCTCTTAAAGATGAAATAATAGTTGCTTTTCTTGTCTCTTTTAATGCAGTAAAGTATCCAGAAAAAATAATGTTCCATCCAGAAATCAAAAATCCGAAACTGAATATTTTTAAAGCCTTTAAAGAAATTGAAAAGACTTCTTTATTTGCAGAATCTATAAAAAGAGAAACTAATTTCTCTGTAAACATTTGAGATAAGATAAAAAATAGTATTCCTAGCACTAAAGATATTTTTAAAGCTAGATTTAATAATTTTTTTATACTATCATAATCATTCTTTCCATTATAAAAGCTGATTAAGGGTTGCATTCCCTGACTTACTCCTATTATTGTCATCAATACAAGATTATTTAAATACATTATTACACTAAAGGCAGCTAAACCATAAGGACCAATAGTTTTTATAATTACAAAATTAAAAATAAAAGTTGTAAATCCTGCTGATAATTCAGTTAAAGATTCTGGAATACCGATGATGAATATATCTTTTATCAGTGCAAAGTTTAGTTTAATTTTTACAAACTTCAAATTAGATCTTCCCTTAATAAAATGTATTAAAAACCCAATACAAGATATACACTGAGAAAGTCCAGTTGCTATAGCTGCTCCTTTTACACCATAATTTAATTTAATTACTAAAATGTAATCTAAGACTATATTTATAAATGCAGCAAGAGCCACGAATAGGATAGAATAAATAGGAAATCCATCTGCTTTAACAAGTACTTCTAAAGAATATGCCACAATAAAAAAAGTACTAAAAATAATAATTATCTTTAAATAATCCTTTATATAAAACAAAGTTTCTTTCGTTGCTCCTAGAAAACCAGCTATTTCATCTATAAAAATTAAGGAGAAAATGCTTATTGTAACACCTAAAACAAAAAGAATGAGTACATTTAAAGTAAATATCTCATTACTAATTTCTTTTTCATTTTGTCCAAAATAAAAAGAAATTAGTGTAGAAGAACCAACTGACACTAAAAGAGCAAGAGCAAATATAGCATTAATAAAAGGCATGGATACATTGACAGCTGCAAGAGCCAATGGTCCTACTCCTTTTCCTACAAACATGCCATCTACCATTGTGTAAATAGAAAAAAACCACATGGCACTTACGGAAGGAATTAAATACTTAAAAAACTCCTTTTTTAATTCTTCTAAGTGCAAAACTTGTTGTTTCATCAATATCGACTCCTTATTTCATATGATTATGCGTACCTTGTTTAATACTATAAACCTTGGTATACTACTAATGTCAAGAGTAGAAAGGGTGATTAATATGAAAAAGAAATACGAATATAAGATAGGAGAAATATGTACCCTTTATGATATAGGACCTGATTCCCTTCGCTACTACGAAAAAAAGGGATTGATTTTTCCAAAAAGAAAAGAAAACGGTTATAGAATATACTCTATAGAGGATATTTGGAGATTGAATGTAATAAAAGATTTGAGAAAGTTGAATTTTTCTGTGAATCAGATAAAAACATATTTAGATCATAGGAATATAAGTACAACGATTGATTTAATGCAAAAAGAGATTGACTTAATCAACAAAGAAATTATGCCTTTAGTCGCATTAAAAGAAGATTTAAAGAAAAAACTTATTTCTCTTAAAGATTTCAAAAATATAGAGGATTATGAAAAAATACAAATAAAAAAAATAAAAGATAGAAAAATTATTCTAATAGAAGAATCCATGTCTAAAGACGAAGAAGTGAATTTAGCATTTCGTAAACTAGAAGGTCGAAATGACTCTAAATTATTTTTATTTGCAAATAAAGATATGGGTGTTTTTATTTCTGAAGAAGGAATGAAAAAAAAAGACTATACCCTATATAAAAATGCATTCTTCTTTGTAGAGGATCATGAAGAAAACTATAATATGATTTTAAATGAAGGCTATTTTGCAACCACCATTTATAGAGGATCTTACAAAAAAAGTCAGCCTTTATTTGAAAACATGATAGAATTTATACAAAAAGAAGGATATTTCATAAATGGTAATCCTCTAGAAATTTACCGTCTAGATATTCATGGTACCTCTAAAGAAGAAGAATTTATAACGGAAATACAAATTCCAATCAAAAAGACAGTATAAAGCCTAGAATAATCTAATCTTTATACTGTCTTAAATATTATTTATACCTTTCAGCAAATATTTCTAAATTTTTAGCAGTTTCATTAATATTTTCAAGATTTGATAGAATTTCCTCTGTCAATGCCGCTTGTCCTTCGCTTACTTCTCCTGTAGTTTTGATTGCATCACTTAGTTCTATTACTGCACTATTCATTTCTAGTAATGTCTGTTGAATATTTTTAACCGCATCCTGTGATTGAATTGCTAGCTTTCGTACTTCTTCAGCTACTACTGCAAAACCTCGACCATGTTCTCCTGCTCTAGCCGCTTCTATCGATGCATTAAGTCCTAATAAATTAGTCTGCGCTGCAATATTTTTTATAAATTCAAGTATTCCTTCGGTGTGACGGTTCTTATTATTTAATTCTTGAGCCATAAAAACTGCTTTTTGACCTGAAGAAGCTAAATCTTCAGCACTTTGAGCAACTCTTTGAACATTTTCTGATGAAGTTGTAATCGCCTGAGCTAATTTGTTAATACTATCTACTAATTCTCTATTATTCTGTAAATCTATACCTGAGCTTAGGGTTCCAATGATTCTATTATTAATGCCATATATAGGAGTAAAAATAGTCTTTATAGGTCTTCCATATACACTGGGAGGAATATCTGCAAATGTGTCTTTTTCATCACGAATACATTCTTCAATGGTTATAATACCTTTTATGGGCTTTCCTTCTGGTAAATCTAGTTCAAATTCTTTTGCCCTATAATACCCAAGATATTCTTCTAAATCTGTAAGCCCAACAGCCATATCCTCTCGAACTATCTTATTCAAATATGGAAGTACTAACTTAAAAGCAGCTAATATCTGTTCATCTGTTTCAAATATATTTGTATTAATCTTCTCATGAATCATTATGCTATTTCATCTCCTTTCTTTAGGATACAACATAAAATTCTGTGTTAATCTTAATTATACTATGTTTCTTTATATTTCTACAATATTTTATTTTAAATCGATCTAACATTAAGAATATACAGTCCATTTATCCATCAAGGAGAATACTTTCTAAGTTGAATGCTTGCATACATTAAAACAATCATAACTTTTACTACCTAAAAATTTCATAATTGCTTCATTTTATTCTATTGAATATTGTAAGTATGTATAAATCTACCGTGCATATTATATTCTAATTTCCTCTACTCATAATATCCCCCTTTGCTTATATAAAGTATATATTATTATACCAAATTTAAACATTGCTACGAGTATTATATACCGTTATAAAGTAAATCTGATGAACAGCAACTGCCATATCAGATTTCCTTTTCTTTATACGGTTGAACTAAGCTTATGGCTGAAATTTTAAATCGTAATTATATAACTTACTACTTCATTATTGCTTTGCTTTCATATATTCTGTAAGCACTTTTATAACAAAGGGAATCACCGTTACAACTGTGATTAGTCTCATCAAATGCAATAACGCCACTTTAGGTGTTTGTGCTCCATAAGCTTCTGATATTAAAGTCATATCAGCAAGTCCTCCAGGAGAACAACTAAATAATGATGTGACTAAATCCAATCCAGTAAATTTTGATATGATATACCCAAGCGCTATGCTAAATAGGGTTAATCCAACTACCAATATTATGGCTGGCACGATAAGCTTTTTAAGTTGATATACTGTATCCATGGAGAAATTTAAACCAATCATTCCTCCTACTAGAATTTGAGCACCTATTTTAAATTGGGATGGAATAACTCCAATGCCTGTATAAATATTGTAAATCGCCACAGAAATCATGGCTCCAATTAAAGCACCTGCAGGGATTTTAAGCTTTATTCCAACTATTCCTCCAATACTGGCTACAAAAACGGTATAAAAAATTTTGTCCATTTTCCTTCCCCCTTACTTTATCTTCTATAAAATTGTATATTAATTAATTCACATTTTCTATAGAAAACTAAGTAAAAACACGAAAAGAACAATAACAGAAAGTGCCATGGCAAAAAATCTATTAAAGAAAATAAGATTTTTTGCCATGGCACTAATATATTAATTATTTTTGATTAGGAAACATAAGGCAATCAATAAAAAGTCTTTCGTATCCTTCTGATGCACCTAGTTCCATATAATCTATTTGATTTGCTAATGCTTCAATTTCTTGTTTCACCTTTAAAGACATAAGGGCCATATAGGCTCCTGTTTTAGAAGAATTTCCTACATATACTAACTTCTCTTTAATATCTTCTGGTAAAATTCCACTTCCAATTAAACTTTCCGCTGATAAATGAGCTCCAAATTGTCCTGCTATAACAACTTTATCTAGGTGGCTCATATCGATATTTGCTTTTTTTAAGAGAGCATAAAAGCCAGAAAGAATGGCTCCTTTTGCTAATTGAACTTGGCGAACATCTCCTTGGGTAATTAATAACTGATTTAAACCATCTTTTAAAATAAATTCTCGCTTTTTACCATCTAATTGAAGCATGTTATAGCGATAATCGGATTCATCTAATTTTTCTTTTTTTATGAATCCTCCATCTCTTTTCACAAGACCTATGCGAATAAGTTCCTTGGTCACAGCTAATATTCCACTTCCACATAATCCTATTGGGCTTTGATCTCCTATTACTTTAAGCTTTATGCCTTCTTTTGTTACTTTTACATCTTCAATAGCGCCTTCAGCGGCTCTCATCCCACAGCTAATATTCATCCCTTCTAAAGCTGGACCTGCGGCGCAGGAGCAGGATAAAAGTTTGCCATGGCTAGATAAAACAATTTCTCCATTGGTTCCAATATCTATAAATAAAACATTTTCCTTCGCCTCATGTAGTTCGCAAACATATGCTCCTGCTACAATATCTGCACCTATATAGGCAGATACAGACGGAAGACAATATATTCTTGCACCACTGGATGCTTTTAAACCAATATCTTTTGCCAATATGTTTTTTGATTTTACAAATACTGGTGCATAAGGAGATTTTCCAATGGGTCTTGCGTCCATTCCTAAAAGAAAATGCATCATGGTGCAGTTTGCTGCAATAGAAATCTCATAAATATTTTTTCTTTCTATTTTTACTTTACTACACATCTCCTCTATCATATCATTGATGGAATCCACAATTGCCCTTTGAAGATTTTCTTTAGCATTCTCTGGATGCTCCACTGCATAGGTTATTCTCGTTAAAACATCTAGTCCAAATTTTTTTTGGGCATTAATCATGGAAGCCGTAGCTAATTCAGCACCAGTATTCATATCGATAAGGGAGGTTACAACGGTTGTGGTTCCAATATCAATGGCTACACCATAAAGAATATCCCTTGTATCGCCAGATTCAATTCCAATTAATTCCTTATTATTGAAAACTCCTGTTACTTTCCCATCTATAATTTCACTATCCTTAAGTACTCTCCAATCAAGTTTTTCAATGCCAAATGCCATAGCTATAGCATCTTCAAAAGCACTTTGATTTTCTAAGGTAGGTTTTTTTATTTCAAAAACCTTTTTGTAAACGGAAGGATGAAAATCAAAATTTGGAATATAACCACTTGTAAGAATTTTATCCTTTCTTTCGTTTTGAAGTATTTCAATTATAATATCTTCTTTAGGTACTACAAGACAGGATAATCTTACCCCTGAATTTATTTCTTCTTCTTTTAAAAATTTTCTTTCCGTTTCTAAAACTTCTGGAAGAGTTCCTTCTAAAAGTTTAATCTTACATTTTCCACAAGTTCCTTTCCCATTACATGGGCTATCAATAAATATTTCATTCTCCACTAAAAGCTGAAGTAAATTTTTATCTGGTACATATTCAAATGTTTTGTTTTGATTCTTAATGAAAATCTTAGGCATTATGGACTCCTTTTTCTAGAGATTGGGCCATGGCTTTTACATTTTTTAAAGGAGACTTCATTCCAAGACCACATGCTGGAGATATGATATTCGATCCATCTTTTACACATTTTTGTGTTAGTTCAGCAATTTTATCTGCTTCTCCAAATTCAATGGTATAGGTGCTTACATTTCCCATTAATATTCTATCTCCTAGATTTGTTCTTGCCTCTTTCATGCTAACAATAGAATCAAAACTTAAAACATCACTTTTTACTTTATTTACTTCTTTATAGACTTTCTTCATTTGACCACATATATGCACTATTGTTTTTTTATTTTCTTTTTGTATGCTATCAATAAGTTTATTAATGTATTTAACAGCAAATTCTTCGAACAAAATTGGTCCTAAAATCTCTCCTGTACCACTAGGATCAGAAATTGCAATGATATCCGCTCCAGCTTCTATTTGTTTTTTTGCAAATACAATTAACTGATCTGTAACAAAATCAACAAATTCATGCGCCTCTTTATTGCTTTTTCTCAGTTCTTTATAAAAAATAGAGGGTTCCATTATAGAACTTGCTGTGCTGATAGGTCCAGTTAAATTCCCGATAATGGGTACTTTCGTATTTTTTGCTTTTAGCAGTTTAATTGCATCAATAACAACTTTAGCTCTTCCTTTTTCGCAATTCATTTTGGGAAGTTCATTCCATTTTTTCACAGAATCAATGGTATATTCTACAACATGAGGCTCATAAATATTGGTTCCCATATCCACTTTTGCACCAAAATCTTCTGCCTCAATGGTCATACAAAAAGGAACTCCATAATTCTCAAAGCATCCTTTTTCATATACTGCTGCTGCTAAATCAGCCATCATTTGAGCATTCATATGCGCCTGTGGAAATTGTATTCCAACTTCTTTTATTAACTCTGTTGTAACCATATTCATCATTCCCCCAGGACAAATACATGGGGGTCTATCTACCTTTTCTCTGCCAAAGACCTTATTTAATCGTTCTTTTGGCGACAACATACCGATCACCTCTTTTATGCTATATTAAGCAAACCTTTTACTAATTTAACAGCCTCTACTGCATTAGCGGAATAACCATCTGCACCGATCATATCTGAAAATTTCTTTGAAATAGGTCCTCCACCTATAACCACCTTAACGTCTTCTCTTATTCCAGCTTCTTTTAGTAACTCTACAACGGTACCCATTCCACCCATTGTTGTTGTCATAAGTGTTGATAAACAAACAAAATCAGCATTCACTTCTTTTGCCTTATCCACAAAACTTTGAAGCGGAACGTCTCTACCTAAATCTATCATATCAAATCCAGCTGTTTCTAGCATTATTTTTACTAGATTTTTCCCTATATCATGAGTATCTCCTTCTACAACCCCAATTACACCTTTTGGCTTTTCTCTTTCTGCTTCTTCTGCTGGAAGGTGAGGTCTTAAAATTGCTAAACCTTCATACATGGCATCTGAGCATAATAATACATCTGTAACAAAATATTCTTCATCATCATATAATTGACTAGCACGATTCATACCATCTACAAGACCATCCATAATACCATCAAATATTGGATATCCTGCTTTCACATATTCATTACAAGCCTCAATCACATCTTCTTCTTCCATTTCTACTACACCATCAGATAATCTTTTTAATAATTCTTCTTTTGATATCGCCATTTCTTTCCCCTCCATGTTTTACTTGATTTTTTATATATTTTATAAGAAATTATTTGGATTTAAAGGCCATTTACCATATTTTCTAGCAGAAGCCATAAATTGATCAATATTCTCAAGAGGAAGATTTCCCGAAAGATCACATCCTGATGCTAAAATGTATCCGCCTTTGCTATCATAAGCTTTTTGTAAACATTTTTTAACCGCTAAATCTACATCATTTGGCGTTCCTAAATATAAAGTTTCTACCGGATCTACGTTACCAAGAAGAGGCATCTTATCTCCTATTACTTCTTTTGCATAGGATAAGTCTACTCTATTATCAATACTCAACATATCACATCCTGATTTTACCATATCTCCTACAATAGAAGTCGTATCTCCACAAATATGATAGCAAACCATTCCATTTGCATCGTGAATATCTTTCATTAAATCTATGGTATAGGGCAAAACAAATTCTAAATATTGTTTTTGATTTAGTATCGTTCCAGATGCAATAGGATCACATAACAAAATAACACATCCAGCTTTTATAAATTCTCTATATATCATTTTTAATCCCTCATTACAAAAATGAATTAATTGATGTAATTTTTCAGGATTTTTTCTAGTTGCTCTTAATAAATTTTCTGTTTTATAGATACTTGCAGCAGCAGTAAAAGGTCCAGATATTAAAACACCTGCTGGAACTTCTTTTCCTATTTTATCCACTACAATATTTGCTGCCTCTATGTGTAATTGGAAGGCTTTATCATTTTTTAGCTCTAGTTTTGACATATCAAGCTTATCCACATCATTTAAATCCTCTAAAGCATATTTTATGATTGCTGGTACAGCATCTTCTGGATCACTCATTTGACTTCCTAAAGCTGCACCTACTCCATGTAATCCATATTCAACAATGGCTAAATCATTTCCAAATCTTTCATAACAAGCAATTTGTGCTCTCGCTTCATTTAAACCACTACTTCTTTTTTCCTTATGCGTCATTCCCAGTGCTAAACCAGACATAGAACATACAACTGGCATAGCTAAAATTCTATCCATAGGTTTTCCTGTCATAAAGGCAGTTAATCGTTCATTTGGTGTCATTTGATCCGCTTTGTGCATATAAAGTCCTCCCTTAGTAATTGTTTTTTATGTTAAATTAAAGCAATTCCACTGTCTTGATGATTTTATCCTTTAATTGAAATTCTTTATTCTTAATGCACATTTGCCCAACAAATTTTGCTTTACCAATCATTTCTATACAGCCTTGTGCGTATTTCATAGAATCCATCAGAGTAATATCTTTCCACACTGCTTTATCTGTTCCAAGTAGCGCAAAAGTAGTTTTTGGACAAAGTAGTACAATTGCTTTATCATCAATTATTTCTTCTATTTTCTTCAATAATGGATAAGTAAATATTTCAACTACCTGCTGGGAAATTTTTGGACCTAAAATATTTAATCCCCCAGAAGAATCCGCATAACTGATCATATTTACCCCTGCCCTTTGGGCTTCTTTAACAAAACGAAGTATTTCATTTTGGAATTTATCTAAAATAGCCTTCATCATCTCTGGACTTTTTCTAAATGCTTTAAAAATATGACGTGGATCAATTAAGACATTCATAATAGTAAAAGGACCTGAAATATATAAGACTACATTTTCTCCTTTGTCTCTTAAATATTTACAAGCTTTTAAAACTTCTGAAATACGTCCTTTTGAATAATCTATTTCAGGTAAATCTAATACTTCCTGTGCCGTTGTACAAATATAATCTTTTGCTCTTGGACCAATGTTTTCATCTCCAAGATTGATTATTCCCCCCATGGCTTCTCCTTCAACTGTATGACAAAAAGGCAATTCGCAAAAATTTGAATTATCATGTTTTTTTAACGCTTCTGATATAAGCGCCATACTATCCCAATGCTTATATGCCTGAGGAAATTGCAAATCTAAATTTTGTGTAACTTCTTTGCTAATTCCTGCTGAATTATCATACGTACAATTGAAATCAATAATTTTACTCATGGTTATCCCTCCAATTTATTAATGGAAGCACTCCAATACTTTTTGATTTTTTAAATTGCTTCCAATGACAGCTACCTTTGTTTCCTTACATTCTTTCAGATATTCCCAATGATGGTGATGAGGCGTAAAGTCAAAATGAATAAATTGCTTGTTATCAAGCTTTAAAATTCCTTTTGCTCTCAAAATTACTCCATATTCCTTATTATTTAATGAAGCTAACACTTTATCTATTTCTTTTTCTGAGAAAATTCTTGGACTTTCAATAGAGATAGTACTAAACACTTTATCTGCAGGGATGGATATGGATTTCTTATTAAAGTCAGCTTCACAGCTTTTCATTGTATTTAATATTTCAATTATTTTTTCTCCATCATAAGAATCCCATTCTTCATTAAAAATAAACCCATTTGGATTGATGGATCTTATTTTAGAAATTATTTTTTCAATTTCATCTTTACTCTTTTCATCAAAATGACTTAAAAAAATAACATTTGCGTTTTGAATCTGGTCTAAATAAAACTCACCAAAGTCTTCCAAGTAATCATCAAAGGCACTTACATCTACAATGGTTATCAATTGGTCTATTTTTAAATCAATATCAAAATTTTCAGAAATTCGCTTACATGCCCTCACGATATCCGATAAACTTCCAACCCCAGATGGCTCTATAAATATATGATCTGGTCTATATTCTAAGACTAGCTCTTCTATTGCTTTTTTTAAATCTTGCACTACGCTACAGCAAATGCATCCAGCGTAAATTTCTCGAATAGGAAGCTGATCCGCAAGTAAATCTCCATCAATTCCAACGTCTCCAAATTCATTTTCAATTAAAACAATTTTCCCTTTTATATTTGGAATAATTTTTTTTAAAAAGGTTGTTTTCCCTGCGCCTAGAAATCCAGAAATGATATTTATGTGGATACTCAATGTAAACCTCCTTTATCACTACCCTATTTTTACGTTTCAAAAAAAGCCAAATCACTATTTATACATAAAAAGATAAATTATGTTATACAGTGCTTTTGGCTTTCAAAATTTGTAATATTTTGTTGATAACGTCTTAATAATTCTATCATTTCAGATACTACGCGTCCAATAGATATTCTTTATTTTAATCCCTAGTGTTATAAAATATTTTTATATCCTTTATTCCAAATTTATCTAGGATTTGTACAGCCTTCATTTTATCTTTCTTCTCTTTAAATCCAGTTTTCCTAAATGCTATTTTCGTATCCTTCAAATTTGATTTATATTGAGGTATTTCTTGTATGGGTGCAATCAAAAAGTAGACTCTAAATCATTATAACCTTCATCTCCCATTTTTATATTAGATTCCTCTAGAGTAAATACTTTAAATCCTATATCTAAATCTATTTTTCCAAATTCAGAGATTATTTTCTCCCCGGCTCTTCTTATCCGCTCTTTTCCTATTTCCCCTATATTTTTATATCCAGCTTTGTATGCTTTACTTTTTTCATCCGTTTTTTCTGGAAGTTGCACCATTATGAACTTACGTTTACCACCATCTTGAGCATTAAGCTGCATTACGGCATGGGCTGTTGTAGCCGAACCTGAAAAGAAATCTAAAATGATATCCTCTTTCTCTGTAGTAAATTTTACTATGTATTTGATTAAACTTGTAGGTTTTGCATAATCAAATATGGACTTTAATTCCAAATTTTCCAATTGTTTTCCTGCAGTTTCATTTGTGCCAATATGATTACGTGCATTTAATTCTAAATCCATTTGTTTTTTCGTTATAAAATTAGTTGGCGTCTTATAAACCTCACCTTCAATTTTTCTTTGAAAGCGTATAGAAAATTTATTTGAGTTTATTATAAAGTAGGTTTGCTCTTTTATTTCTTGATATAACTTCTTTTGTGCCCACTTAAAGGCTCCAGCTAGTCTTATCTCGTTTTTATTCATTCCTTCTTCAACAATTAATTCATCTAATAATTCTACTTTTTCATACTTTCCTCTTTTATATATTCCATCTCTAATTTTAAATTTAATGCTTCCTTTTGGAAATACTAAAGTTTTTATATTATTTCCTGTATTAAGAAGAGGAGCATCTCCATTTTGTAATTTTTCTCCTTTATATCTATTATTATTTTTATATTTTTCATAGCATAATATATATTCCACTGTTTTTCTTGATTTTGTGGATAAAGAGGGTGGTGTGCTTGTTTTCGTCCATATAAATGTCTCTATAAAATTATCCTCGCCAAATATTTCATCGCATATTTTTTTTAAATTAGCCTGTTCCTCCCCTCCTATACTTATGAATATAATTCCATCTTCTCTTAATAAATTCCTAGCTAGCTTCAAGCGAGGATACATCATATTTAGCCAGTTAGTATGATATCTACTACTTATTTCAGTATTCACTTTCATGCTTTCATTGGTCAATTTCTTATAATTTGTTATATTCTCTCTGAAGTTATCTTTATAAACAAAATCCTTTCCTGTATTATAGGGAGGGTCTATATAGATCATTTTTACTTTACCGAAGTAACTTTTTTGGAGTAATTTTAAAACCTCTAAATTGTCTCCCTCTATGTATAGATTCTTCGTAGTATCCCAGTTCTTACTGCTTTCTTTATGGGGTCTTAAAGTTTTCATGGATGGAGTTTGGGCTATTTTTATTGCATTATATTTTCCCTTCCAGCTAAATTCATATCTTTCTTCATGGCTTTCAATATTCTCTCCCAAAATTAATTTTAATTTATGAAAATCTACCTTCCCTTCCGTAAATACTTCAGGAAAAATTTCTCTTAAACGATTTATATTATGTTGTTTTAAATCCATACTTTGTTCATCTAATTTTTCCATTTCCCCCTCCTCAAGTATATAAATCCTATATTCCCCTGAGTTCTACAATAAGCCCTAGCTTTTCCATAACCTCTATGAATTTCCTCGTATCTATAGGCTTTGAAGCATAGGCCTCACATCCATGTTCAAAAGCCATTTGCACTAGTTCTGCTTCCGCTAATGCTGTGGTCATTATAATCTTTACTCTTTTCTCAGGTAGAATAAACTTTTGCTTTTCTAAGTCTCTAATGGCTTTTAGTACCTTCACCCCATCAATTTTAGGCATCATAATATCTAAGCAAATGAGATCATAGGGTTTTTTATCTTTCATGGAGATCAGATAAGCATCTATAGCTTCTAGCCCATCTACTACCAAATCGCACTGTCCATATGGAGAAAGAAACTTTCTTAAAAAATCTCTACTTGCCAAGTCGTCTTCTGCAATCAATATTTTTAACATTTAGCTCCTCCTTATGTATTTAAAGATTTCTTATAGGTTTCAAATCCAAATTTTAAATTCTTTGCACTTTCTAAAGCGTCTTCTAGATTTTCTCTTCTTGCTGCAAGTTCTATTTTAAATGCCATTCTCTTTAATTCCTCTGCCTCAATTTGATTAAATTGCTTCTTCAAAGTATGAGCAATTTTTTCTATCTTGGTTAAGTCATTGTATAAGAACGTATCTAAAAGTTGATCTATCCTTTTTTCAGCTTCATTGATTACAGGAAATAATACCTCAGAGGATTTTACCTTATCTGGATTTAAAAATACTAATTCCCCACTTTCAGTAAGTCTTGGTATCTCATTAAAATCAAATTCTGGTGCATTTCTTTTTATTACCTTATGAATTACATCTAATAAATCCTCCATATGAACCGGCTTTGGAATATATTCATCCATCCCTAGTCCTATAAATCTATTTTTATCTCCGGAAAGAGCAAATGCTGTAAGGGCAATAATGGGAGTATGTTCTTTTGCAGTTTCCTTTTGGCGTATCTGTTTTGTAGCTTCAATTCCATCCATTAAAGGCATTTGAATGTCCATTAAAATTACATCATATTTTTTATTCTCAAAAGCTGCTATTCCTTCTATTCCATTACTAACAATATCTACAACATGTCCTTTTTCCCTTAACATACGAGAAACTACAATTTGATTTACTTTATCATCCTCCATCAAAAGAATATTAAGTACTTTCTTAGACTTAGAAGTTATATCCTCTATTATAGTTTTTTTTCGTGGTTTATTCCCCATTCTGAAAGGGATTGTAAAGTGAAAAGTACTTCCTTTTCCCAATTTACTCTCTAACCATATTTCCCCACCCATCATTTCTACTAATTGTTTGCTAATTGCAAGCCCTAATCCTGTGCCTCCAAATTTACGTGTATAGGAACTGTCTATCTGGCTAAAAGTTTTAAAAAGTCTTTCTTTATTTTCAGTAGAAATTCCTATTCCCGTATCTGAAACAGAGAATTGGAGCTGAATATCTTCTTCAAATCTTCTTATTTTTTTAACCGTAATGGTTATTTCTCCATCTTCTGTAAACTTTATAGCATTACTCATGAGATTATTTAATACCTGCTGCAATCTATTTGGATCTCCAATTAAATAAGGTGGTATATTAGATGAAAAGGTATATAAAACCTCTAATCCCTTATCGTTTGCAGTAACAGAATGAGTTTTTGTTAGTTCATCAACAAGTTTTTTAATATTGAAGTCAATAGGATGAATTTTGAGTTTTCCAGCTTCTATCTTGGAAAAATCTAAAATGTCATTAATAATATTTAAAAGAGAACTCGCACAATTTTTCGCTATAGTTAGATTGTCTTTTTGCTCCTTATTCAGATAAGTGAGTAATGTTAAATCAATCATTCCTGAAATACCATTAATAGGGGTGCGAATTTCATGACTCATGTTAGCGAGGAATTCGCTTTTTGCTTTACTTGCAGCCTCCGCTTGTTCCTTTGCTCTTTTAAGTTCAATTTCTGCCTTTTTCTTTTGATCTATATCTGTTATGATAAGAGCAAAATACCCTTTTTCTGGGCTATAAATTGACATAGAGTACCATTTATTAAATGCATCAAGATATGCCTCATCAAAATAGAATGTTTTTCCTTTTTCTATCACCTCTTCATATATTTTTTCATACCGTTCAAATGGGTTCATATCATGAGAGAATACCTGGGTATATCGTTTTCCAATTATATCGTCTTTATTTAATCCAAACATTTCTTCATAAGTATGGTTAACAAGCACAAATTCTAAGTCACAAGTTTTTCCCTTTTCATTCAGTATTACTTTATGATAAGCAATGCCACTATTCATATTCATAAAAAGGAAATTATATCTTTTTTCGCTATTTAATAGCATATTTTCTGCTTTTTTACGCTCTGTTATATCTCTAATTATATTTAAAAAAACTTTTTTTTCTCCTATTTGAGCTCCTTGAGTACTTACTTCTACAGGAAATGGAGTTCCATCTTTATGATAGTGAATGGTTTCAAAAAACACCCCACTTTTAGTTGCTTGCTTCATTTTCTGCTTTGTAAAATCCCATATTTTTCTACTATCAAAAATTCCCACGGTAAGCAGTTCTTCTCTAGAATAACCATAGGCTTTTATAGCAGCTTCATTGGCATCAATAATTTTTCCGTCTTCATCAATAAACAAGATGATATCTCTTGCTTTTTTTGACAATAATTCATATCGTTCTCTTCCTTCTTGTGCAGCTTTTCTTTCCGTAACATCATATACGGTGCCTATATAGCCCATAAATTCATCTTCCAAATTATAATAGGGTGCTCCCATACTCGCTACCCATCGATATTCTCCGTCAAATCTTTTCATTCTATGTTCCATTTCAAAAGGAAGATGATTATTAAAAGAATTTATAAATTGTTTCTTCCATATTGGCACATCATTAGGATGAAAGTTGTTAATCCATCCAAATCCAATTCCTTTTTCCAAAGTCAAGCCTGTAAATTTAAGCATGGTTTTATTTAGATAATCCGTATGCATATTCTTATCTACCCGCCAAACCATAGTTGGAAAATCGTTCATCATCTTAATATAAAAATCTTTTAAATGAATTAAATTCACTTCTCGTTCTTTTTGCTTTGTAATATCCTCTAGCACAACTATAACATACTGTTTTTCTTCTATATCAATTGGCACAAGGTTTATTTTGTACCAGGGTTTAACCATTTTATCCTTTAGCAAAAGACTATGATGAAGAATTAAATTATTACAGGGAACGCGTAACTGAAGAACACGATTAAATGCCTTTCTTAATTCGCAATGCGAGCACCTTTCTCCTCTGCCGCAGCCCTTCTCAAAACTCCCTATACAACGTATTCCCTCTCCTAATTCCTTCTGTATCAAAGTAGACGCGTTAAAATTCATAGTCTTTAAGAAAGCTTTATTGGTTTGATGAATCACTCCATTACGGTCTACAAGAAGCATCCCTATAGGAATGGATTCAAAGATATTTTGTAAATTATTTCTTTCTGTCCTTACTTCCTCTTCCATTTGTTTGATGCGATGAATATCTCTAAATACAACAATAACACCTTTAATGTCTCCATTTAAATATCTAATGGGAGAGCAGGTTGCAGAAATAAATTTTTTACTACCATCTTTCGTAATGAGAGCAGAATAATTTTGAAGGCCCACAGTCTTTTCCGCTTCCAATGCCAATTCAACAGGACTCAATAAAGTTTCATTTGTCTTGGTATTAACAATTCTAAATACTTCATCAAAATTATTTTGAAGTACTTCTTTGCTTCTTAAACCAGTTATTTTAGCTGCAGCATCATTCATATACAGTATGGCTTTATGTGTATTCGTTATAAGTACACCATCTCCAATACATCCTAAGGCTGCGATTAAAAACTCATATTTTTCATCTGATATGAAGTTATTATCCATAGATAACCCCCTTTATTCTATTTTAATCATAGACAATAGAAACTATTTTGTAATACTGTCTATTTTTTCTCTATTCCATCCCCTTATTCCTTTCAGATATAGGATAAAGAGATCTTTAAAGATCTCTTCATCCTATAAAATAATAAGTGTTAATACTTTCCAAATTCCTTATCACTTAATATTATCTTCTTTAAATCATTCCCTCTGGATTGTACATATCCTTCTTCTAGATGAATTTTATTTTTATTCCTACCTTCAAGCTTTTCCAATGCATTTGGATTAATGCTTTCCATTTGTCCATAGGAATATAGAGAAGCAATAGATCTTCTTAAATTAAATTTTGAAACTTGCTGCTTCAGTATTTCTGCTTGACTTGCTAGTTCTTCACTTGCGGCAGCACTTTCTTGTGAAGTAGCAGAGTTGGTTTGAACTACTTCAGATATTTGCATGATTCCTTGATTTATTTGCTCAATGCCTAAAGCTTGTTCATTAGAAGCTATTGCAATATTCCCCACTAGATTAGCTACCTTAGCAACTCCTTCAACAATCTTATTGAGAGCACTTGCAGTATTATTGGCAATCTTTGTTCCTTCATCTACTTTCTCAATAGAACTTTCAATCATTGCAGTTGTTTCTTTTGCTGCACTAGCTGATCTTGCTGCTAAATTTCGAACTTCTTCTGCAACTACTGCAAAACCCTTTCCATGCTGTCCAGCTCTAGCTGCCTCTACTGCAGCATTCAGCGCAAGTATATTGGTTTGAAATGCAATTTCATCAATCACTTTGATAATCTTTGATATATTTCCCGAAGCGTGATTGATCTCATCCATTGATTGAAGCATTTCCTTCATTTGTATATTCCCCTGCTCTGCAATTAATTCTACATCCTTTGCTAGCTTATTTGCTTCATTTGCATTATTTGCATTTTCTTGGGTTTGTGCAGAAATTTCTTCAAGAGAAGCAGTTAATTCTTCAATAGAGCTTGCCTGTTCTGTTGCCCCTTGTGAAAGTGCCATACTAGATTCTGATACCTGTCTAGATCCAGATGCCACTTGCTCAGCAGCGCAGCTGCTATTATACATTACTTCATTTAAGTTGTTGCTCATTTTTCTAAATGCAGCTGCTAAAATTCCAACCTCATCTTTTGTGTCCATCTGCACAGCTACATCTAAATCTCCATCCGCAATTTTGTTTGCTGCTCCTACAATTTTATAAATAGGCTTACTAATTAAATTTGCTATAAATAATCCAAGTCCTATGGCAGATATAATTCCTATAATAATTACAGCAACCATGATCATCGATCTACTTTTATAATCTTTTGTATTTTGATCTGCTTTCTCTGCTGCACGATTTACGTTGAAATCCATTAGTTTTCCAACATTTTCATCCACTGCAGCTCTTGCTTTAGCAAACTCAGGGGTTTTTATTTTAGCTTCTTCATATTTTCCTTCTTGAATCAGATTAACGCATTCTTTAAGAAAAATATCATAAGGTTTTTGACTTTCTTTTATCCCTTTATATAACTGCATTTCTTCCTCAGATTTAATAGTTTTTTCATAACCCATTAGGATAGCATTATTTTCCTGTACCCATCTATTTACTTCCTCCATCCTGTTTTGAAAAACAGACATATTTCCATCTAAAAGCATTAAGTAATAGTTCACTCGAATAAATTGTAAATTTTTTTGCACCTTTGCAAGCTCTTGGGCTGGAAGAAAGTTATTTTCATACATATCATCTCCACGATCATTGATCATACTCATATTGCTGATTCCAATAATTCCTACAATTCCTGTAAACATAGCCAGAATAATAAAACATGAGATAAGTTTAACCTTTATTTTTAAGTTACGGAACCATTTCATTCTTCATCTCCTCCTAGGATTTTATGCTTGAAATATCTTCAGCTTCTTGTTCATTTAATAATCTATCACAATCTAAAAGAAGTTTAACTTCCTCTCCCACTTTTCCAATTCCCTTAATATACGTGCTTTTCCCTATGCTCATCTCTGGAGGCTTTACAATTTGTGCATCGGATATAATAATCACTTCTGATACACTGTCTACAATTAATCCAATGGATATTTCTTTAAGCTCAATTACGATAATACAAGTTCGATCATTATATTCTTTAAACATCTTTTTAAATCTTAGTCTTACATCCATTATAGGAATAATTTTTCCTCTTAAATTAATGATTCCCCTTATGTATTGAGGAAGGTCAGGTACCTGGGCAATAGGCTGTATTCCAATTATTTCTGTTACATACTTAATTTCAATTCCATAACTCTCTTTTCCTAACATAAAGGTAAGGAACTTTCCTGCTTGTGTATCTTCCTCAGTCATGTTTTTGCTCCTTTCTTATATACGGTTATTCCTGTTTGCCAATTCACTTATATTTAAAATCAAACTTATACTTCCATCTCCTAATAAAGTACACCCCGATAATCCTTCTATTTTTTTTATATTCTTAATATAATTAGGAAGTGCTTTGACTACCACCTGTTGTTGACCCAATAATTCATCTACAAATATACAAATTCCTTTATCCTCCTGTTCTACCATAATAAGAATTCCTTCTTCGAAATTAACAACTTCCGTTTTAACATTAAAATGCTCATGAATCCGAAGAATAGGATAGCACGCACCTCTTACCATAATCATTTCATTTCCATTAGGATCTTTAATTAAATCTAATTCCTTTGGTCTAAAGGACTCTTTTATACTTAGTATAGGAATGGTATATCTTGATTTCCCTACTTTTACATTCATTCCATCCATAATAGCTAAGGTTAAGGGAATTTTCAAAGTAATAGTTGTCCCATATCCTTGTGTGCTATCTATGGACACAGATCCTCCTACTTTTTCTAGATTCTTTACCACTACATCCATTCCAACTCCTCTTCCTGAAAATTCTGATATGGCATCTGTTGTTGAAAAACCTGGAAGAAAAATGAGGTTATAGATTTCCTTATCTGTCATGTCTTTTTCATTTTTAGTTAGTAAATTGTTTTCTCTTGCTCTTTTTAATATCTTTTCCTTATTGAGCCCTCTTCCATCATCCTTTATTAATATCAATACATCACTTCCTGCATTCTTCGCCTCTAATATAACCGTTCCTACTTTTGGCTTTTCAAGTTTTTCTCTCTCCTTTATTTCTTCAATGCCATGGTCAATGGAATTTCTAATTAAATGCATAAGAGGATCGGATATATTTTCAATTATATTTTTATCTACTTCTGTTTCTTCTCCAATTAGCTTCAGATTTACTTTTTTTCCTAGCTTTTTACTCATATCTCGCACAATTCTATGCATCTTATGAAAAGTGGTGACAAGGGGTACCATTCGAATAGACATGACCATATCTTGAAGTTCATTGGTTATTTTATGTAATTGTCTTGCAGATTTTTGAAAATTTTCTAGATCTAATCCTTTTAAATCAGGATTTTGAATAACCATTGCTTCTGCAATTACCATCTCTCCTACTAAATCCATTAGCTTATCTAATTTTTCTACACTCACACTAATTATGCTCTTATTAGAAGTACTAGGAGACTGCTCTTGTGTTTGCAATTTTGGTATCTTTATAGGAGATTCTTCAAGGCTTATTTCTTTCGGTTTAGAAGAGTGGATAAATTCTTCTTTATCTATCTCAATCAGCGTCATTTCTTTAAGAAATAGGGTCTGCATAAGAAAATCATGCATTTCTTTATAGCACTTATTCGTTTTTGTGTATACTGTAAATCCTTTTTCTTTTATTATTTCTGTACTTTTATCATTTTCAATAATATCTTCTGGAATAAAATAGATTTCTTGTGTGATTTCTTTTAAATTATGAATCACCGTATATGCTCTAATATTTTCCATCTCACATCCCTCTTCAAAATATAAGGTTGCTTTAAATGCATTGCTATTTGCAAGAGATGTGTCTTTACTCGGTGAAATATAATAGTGCTCTTGTTGAATTGAGGTGGGTTTCTTTATTTTTATTTCACAAGGATTTTCTTCTTTGAGGAAGAAAAGAAATTGTTTTATATTTTCAATATGAATAGAAGGATCTCCATCCCCTTGATCTCCTGCTTTTATTTTTTCAATTTCTATTTTTATAAAATCCATGCTTTGGAGTACAAGGTCAGATAAGGTTTCAGAATCTATGTTATGAGGCTTTTGCTCTCGTAGATAATAGAATAGATCCTCTATAGAATGGGCAATATCCGATATGTTATTAAATAGCATCATAGAAGAAGAACCTTTAATGGTATGCATGATGCGAAAGATCTCATTTATTGCATCCTGAGTATATGTATTTGTTTTCTCACAGGATAGAATAAGGCTTTCAAGCTGTTCTATGTTTTGCATCGTCTCAAAAATGTACACATCAAGCATCTGATCATTAGAATATAGATTTGACATTCTTCTTCACCCCCTTTTGGATTTTATCAATTCAAATTTCTAAGTTCCAAATGCATCAAGTAATATATTAACAGCTTGTATTGCTTCTTGTGAAAGAGAAAAGTTAAATCCTTGCATACGCCACTTTACACATATTCCTATGTATGTAGATGTAATTATATCTGCTAGGACTTCTTTATCTATTTTTTTACAAATCACATTCGTATCTTGTCCTATTTCAATGAGTTTTTTTATTCCTTCTAAACGATTTAAATGAATTTGCTTTGCTTTATCTTCCAGTTCGGGAATCCCTCGAAATACATCATAAGCTTGTATAAGAGCCGTTATTGCAGGATAGTTTTCATAATATAGGGTATAGGTTTTTATGTAAAAAATAATGGCTTCTTTCGCATCTTTTTTTTTCGTTTTTGCAGTACAAAGTATATCATTATCATATAGTGAATACTGTTCTAAAAGTGCCATGAATAAATCATTTTTCTTAGGAAAGTGCTTAAAGATTGTGCTTTCAGAAATCTCTAATCGTTTTGCAATTTCCTTTGTGGATACAAAGCGTATTCCAAATTCATTCATAAGCTCCATGGCATTTAGTATAATACTTTCTCTTCTATGTATTATGTGTAAACCAATATTTACCACCTCCGCGAGTTGTGACTTTTCCTTCTACAAAAATTATATTTCTTTGCTTTTCTTTTGTCAATCTTTGTTTTATTTGTCCCATTTTTGTAGAACTATAGTTTATTTTTGCACAATATTCATTTGAAGTTATAAAGAGAATAGAATATAGATACTCTATCAAAAATATCTGAAGATGTGACCTACAGAGGTGAATTTATTGAACATATAGATCATGAAAAGAAGATAGTCAAAGAATTGATAAATGAAAAGTCTTACGAATTTTAAAAAAATTTTCTTTAAAAGATTCTATTTGTATATAGGTGACAACTTTACTTTTGTCACCTATCCTATTTTAATACAATGATTTATTGCTTAAATTTATGCACATGTTCTAAAAAATTATTTATACTGTAGCTGAACTAAATTGTAATAAAATCCTCTGTTCTTTAATAGGTCTTCGTGTGTTCCAATTTCTCGTATTCTTCCTTTATCTAGTAATATAATTTTATCACAATGCTGAATGGTTGAAAGTCTATGAGCAACTGCTAAGGTAGTTCTTCCTTTCATAATCTTAAATAAAGCATCTTGAATAAGTTTTTCTGTTTCCGTATCTATATTCGCTGTTGCTTCATCCAATATTAAAATCGATGGATTTCTAACAATTGTACGAGCAAAGGACAACAATTGCTTTTGACCTGCGGATAAATTTGTTCCTCTTTCACAAACACTTTCCTTATATTTATTTGGCAGTTTTTCAATAAATTTATGGGCATTAACCTGTTTGGATGCATCCATCATATCTTCATCTGAAATGCTTCTATCTTTAAGTTTTATATTCTCTTCTATGCTGCTTGCATAGATAAACACATCTTGAAGCATTTGACCTATATTTTTTCGTATACTTTCTGTTTTTATCTCTTCGATATTTATTCCATCTAGAAAAATTTTACCTTTTTTAATTTTATAATATTTTCCTATTAGATTAAGTATAGTTGTTTTACCTGCGCCGGTTGCCCCTACTATTGCAACCTTTTCTCCAGATTTAATTTTAAAAGATACATCTTTTAAAATCCATTCTTCCTCTTTATAGGCAAACCAAACATTTTTAAATTCTATAGATCCTTTTATTTTATTTAATTCAACGGAATTTTCTTTGTCTTTTAATGCTTGATCTTGATCTAATAATCCAAAAATTCTTTCCGCTGATGCCATGGCAGATTGGAAAAGATTAAATTGTCCAGCAAGCTGTTGAATTGGATTGAAAAATTTTGATATATATTGGGTAAAGGCAAGCAATGTACCAATGGTCATTGTTCCTTTTAAAACATTTTCCCCTCCAAAAAATAGGATTATCCCAGTTAAAATAATTCTAAAAAAATAGGTTGATGCTTCTAGTACTGTTAAAGCAACCACTTCATTTTTATACGACTTATTTAATTTTTCATTGATTTTAACAAATTCATTATATTTTTGTTTCTCTCTTACAAAAACTTGAATGACCTTCATGCCAGATATATGCTCTGATAAAAAGGTATTCACAAATGCAATGTTTTCACGAATCTGCCTGTATATGCCTTTTGAATATTTTCTAAAAACAACCATAGTTCCCACCATGATTGGTATTATCGTATAAATTATCAGTGATAACTTCAAATTCAGACTAAACATGACGATAACAATGCCTATTATAATAAAAATATTTTTTATAGAATTTATTATGAAATTTGTATACATTTCATTTATTGCTTCCACATCATTTGTAACACTTGTAACGAGCTTTCCAATAGGTGTTTTATTAAAAAATTCTATCTCCATCCTTTGAATATGTGAAAAAACATCATTTCTGATTTTATAAATGATTTTTTCACTGGTACATTGAAGTAATAGTCCTTGTCCATACTGAAACAATCCCCCAAATATTACTATAGTCGTATATAGCAATGAAAATTTGATGAGAACATTAAAATTGTTTTTTACACTTATAGAATCAATTACTTTAGCAAATAGTATTGGTTGAATCAATTCCAATCCAACAATAATAATCATAAGAATAAAAGAAATAATTGTATGTAGTAAATATGGCTTTAGGTATTTTATTAATCTTTTAAATGAATAGAAATCTCCTTTAATATCATTATTCATCCTTCTTTTCCACCTTTTTTATCCATTTTCAACACAATATGTAAGTTGTTGCTTGTGAGCAATAGAATAATATCGTCCCTTCATTGACATTAATTCATGGTGGGTCCCTTCTTCCACAATTTTTCCTTCTTCCAAAAAAATAATATGATCTGCATGCTTTATTGTAGAAATTCTGTGTGCGATAATTATTGTGGTTTTATTTTTTCTTTCTTTCTTTAAGGATAATAAAATTTGTTCCTCTGTATCGGTGTCAACAGCGGACACCCCATCATCCAGTATTAATATGGGAGAATCCTTAATTAAAGCTCTTGCTATAGAAATTCTTTGTTTTTGTCCTCCTGATAAAGTGATTCCTCTTTCTCCTATCATAGTCTCATATCCTCTTTTAAATTCTATAATATTGTCATGAATATTTGATAATTCTGCGCTTTTTACTGCTTTATCTGTATCTATATCATCTACACCAAACATAATGTTTCTTCGTATGGTATCTGAAAAAAGAAAATTATCCTGCTCCACATATCCTATATTTTTTCTTAACACATGCAAAGGTATTTTCATGATATCCATTTCATCAAGGATTATTTTTTCCTGCTCAACATTATATAGCCTAAGCAAAAGATTTACTAAAGTGGTTTTACCCGAACCTGTTTTCCCAATAATTCCAAGGGTTTTCCCTTGTTTGATATCTATTTTTATATTCTTAAGGGTATATTCTCTTGAATTTGGATATTTAAAACTTAAATCTTCTATCTTTATTGAACCTTTTATCTCCTTCATTTGAAATACGTTTTGATCATCAGAAATTTCAATAGGCTCATCCAGGATCTTTTCAATTCGCTCCATAGATGCTCTGCCCTTAGCAATAATATTCAAAATCATGCCCACTGCCATCATAGGTCTTACGAGCATGGTCAAAAAACTAATGAATGCAAATAAATCTCCAAATGAAATTTTATTCATCATAGCTAACCTACTACCATATATTAAGGTTAATATAAAACTGGATTCTATTACTAATTTGATGATTGGGTCAATAGAAATCCTTAGTTTTGCTAGATTAATATTTTTATCTAGATTGCTTTTATTTATTTTCTTAAAGGCCATTATTTCTTTATCCTCTTGAATAAACGCTTTTGCAACCATGATTCCCGAAAGACTTTCTTGTACCCTATCCGTCATTTTAGCAAAGGCTTCTTGTTTTTCTTTAAATCTGTTCTTCATCACTTTACTGATAATAAAACCTTGAAAAATTAATAATGAAAAAGGAATGATTGTCAATAATGTGAGTTTAAGGTCTATACTCCATATCATTTTATAAAAAACAAGGACAATAAGCAGCGCTGCATCTACTATCATTAAAAGCCCTGGTCCAATGGTAACCCTTACTGCATCAATATCATTTGTAATATGAGCCATTAAATCTCCTGTTTTATGTTGACTAAAATAATTTTGTGACATCTTTTCCATATGGCTAAAAATATGGTTTCTAAGGTTAAATTCAATATCTCTTGAAGCTTTAAAAATCAAATTTTTCCATATGAACATGCCTATTGGAATCATGGTTCCTATTAAGATTAAAAACAAAACTTTATGTAATAAGTAATCTTGTCTTATCTTTCCTTGAACAATTTTATCAATTATATCTCCCATAAGAGTAGGAACTTTTATTTGCAATAAGTCTACTATAATTAATACAATAATACTTCCTATAAATTGGAATCCATATTTTTTATAATATGGATTTAAATATTTTCCATAAATCATTTTATCGCTCCTATTCACCTTATTCTTTAACATTAGTAATGTAAACATTATCAACTTTTCAATAAATTGGTAAATAATCAATAAAAGAAAATAAATTATCCTTTTCTTTTATACTCTTCTCCTTTCCAATTACACAATAACAATTTTGATCAGTAACAGATTTTACTAAATCGTGAAAAATAATAATATCCTTTTTCCTTATAGGGTTTTCTAGTTCCTGTACTATTTCTGATTTTTCTTTAAAGGTTTTTGGATATACTATTTTCAGCGTTGCCATATCATTTTCAGGGGTTATATTTTGATGGGTAAGTTTTGCAAGGTAATTATATTTATAGGATTCAAATTTTTTTAATAGGTTATTTATATTGTTCTTTATGTAAGCTCCCGTATCTTTAAAAGTTTCAAAAGTATCCATTAAATTTGGATCTTGTAAAGATAAAAAAATTAAATTATTTTCCAGTATAGATAATTCACATCCATAAACATTATACTTATTTCTTAAAATTGGAAATAAATAATCATGGGTTATCATGGTACATAATATTTCATACCTTGTTGAAGGTTCAAAACCAAGGTTTTTATAATTAAAACCGAATGCCATATAGTTTGTATTTAAAGAGGTAATAAACCCTTCATTCTTTTTGTTTGTACTTGGTCCACTACTTTGCCTTAACTTATTTTGGGGAAATGATTGCAAAAATTTTTTTATATTCTTTATTGCAAAAGATTTGTTTTTTCCATAGATACTGACAAGTGCATTATCCACTGTGAGAACAGATTGAGATAATTTATTCATTTTTTTAATAACTAATTCTGGATTTTTCAATACTTTCACTAAAAATTGATAAAAACCAATTCCACTTATAGCATCTTTATGAAAATCACTTAATGAAAAATAGGATAATTCCCTTGTCATCAGACGACTTAATACATTTTGGGTTATTTTTATATCAATAGCAGTTTTTAAGTCTTTTAGCTTTTCTTTTATTCTGTCTAAATCTTTATCCCAATTGTTTAACATCCATATTTCTTTTATTTTATTTAAAACCTTCTCAAGATTATTTTCATCCGTAGATCCATGTATTACAAATCTTGAGGATACAGAATTATTTTTTTCATCAAAAATAGGATAGCATCTTGCTTTAACTTTATGATTTTCATTTGAAGTATTCAAATAATCATTCAAGCAAATAGATAAAATGCTCGTTAAACACAATTCCTCATAAGTAAAATCTGTAATATCAAAATAAATATGAAAATTTATTTTTGAATCCTCTATCTTATAAAAAAAATACTGTATATTCTCTTTCTTTTCTACTATTGGATTTTTAAATAAATTTTTCTCTAATAAATCATTTGAAATCTTCTTACTCGTATAAAGCCACTTTTCTGTTTTTGAAAATTTTTCTTCTGTCGTTTTATATGCATTAACCATGCCATTTTTAATTGCTTTTTTTAATAACGTATTATCTATTGTAGATTCCCATTCCTTGTGAGGTTTTGTATTGATAATTGAATAATTTGGAGAAATAATTAAAATTTCTTTCAATCTTTCTATAAATGCACTCTTTTCATCATAACTTGAAGGATTTAATAGATAGGAAAAAGGACAAAGGTCTGAAAAAAAAGCTTCCATAATATAAGTGCCCAACCTTAAACCATCCATTCTATTATTGGATTCAAAAATATCTCCTAGTATGAAATTAGGGATTTTTTTAATATTTATATTCTCTATGACATCTGATAATATTTCCATGGAAATTTTCAGAAATTTTTCATTTGTACTATTTTTACAATAAGGGAATAAGATACAAAAATATGGTTTGTAAAGTGAATTTTTGAAAACCGTTTTAACTGTTTTCCCAATTTCTTCTTTTTTTATATTCTTGATTAAAATTTCATCTTGATAAATTAAAAGATGCTTGCATAGGAAATGATATATATTATATTCAAATTGATTTTTAGGTTTATCCACTGCAAAATTGATGCTTTTAAAAATATGCTCTTCTTTATCTTGGATTATAGATGGATAGGCGCTTTCGAATACAGGTATTTTTTTATAGGTATACAATTCTTGTTTTTTTAAAGGATTATTTATTTTATCTGTTGATAGTTTAGAAATACTAGCTGAAATTATCTGTATTATCTCTTCAATACACTGATTTCCATGTACAAAAATGCAGCAATTCCTCAAGTTATAATAATGATCATGATAATCTACTATATCTTCATAAGATAGATCTAGAATATTTTCTAAAATACCACCAGATATGTTTCCATATATAGAATCATTATATAATGTAAAAGGTACATGACTTATTATATTATATATAGGAGATGTAAAAGCATGTTTGATTTCATCAAAAACTACTCCTCTAATGGATAGCTTATTATTTTTTTCTTCTAGTCTCCAACCCTCTCTTAAAAAAATGTTTTTATTTTTTTTAAATTCTGGTTCAAATATACCTTTTACTATATCCTGTATTTCTTCAATAAGATCACTACTGAAAATATATTCATAGCTTGTTTTATCTTGGTATGTTCTTGCAAACTGTTTTGAAAAAATCACTTTATTCAATTGACTTGCAATACAATGCTCTATTACATGTGATGCTGCATTATTATTTATTGCTGGGGTTCTTAAGGTTATATTTATATTTGTTTTCTCCTCACAATTTGCATCCTGCACAAAAATAAGCGATAATCCACTTATATGTTTATATTCATATCCATATCCATTTAAATCATCAAAAAAAATTTTTGATATTAATGTAAAATCCATAGTTTATCACCTATCTTTCATAAATATATATAAGATGGAGTAAGAACCCCATCTTATATCATATCTCACTCTCTTTACTATATTTTCCTTCCAGATCCTCTACAATTTTATCCAGATATGCTATATCATGATTATTAAAAATTTCATAGCATGCATGACATGAATCAATGAACTCTTCCTTCATTTTTATAGGTAAATTATCTTCTTTTATGTAATCATAGTATGGCTTTATTCCATATGTATTTATAAATTTATTGTGTTTGTTCTCATATGATTTTTGGATAAGGGATAGAAGAGATTCTTCTGATGCAGATCCAACTAATCTATTTGAAATATTGGAACACATAGACCCACAGGGATATACACTTGCATCAGGAGTTATAATTAACATTCCTTTGTCTCTACAGGATTTATCTATGCCTTTTCTATAAATAAAATCTTCTTCTTTAAAAGTTTCTCTCGCTCTACCCAAAGGATAGCATGTTTGTTCAATTAAATTTATCCCTACTGCTTCATCTTGGATATGCTCTAGCAGTCCCTTTAAACGAGCACTATTTTTAGTTGAAGTACATCCTAAGGCAAGTCTAAAATTCATATCTTTAGCCCCATTTAAAATGTTTTTTATATTCTCATAAGGAACTTCTTTTGCATGAAAATCATCTGCACTTATCTTAAGATGACTTACCCCAACTTCTTGTAGAATTTTTAAAACTTCACAGGCTTTATCATATGATTGAGCCCAAAAACAATTTGTTGTAAGGGTCGTTACTAATTTAAGACTTTTTGCATATCTTGCAAGTTCTACAATTTCATCAAAAAATAAAAATGGTTCCCCCCCGGCTATTCCTATCATCTTCATTCCAGCTTCTTTCGCTTCCCTTATATATCTTTTAGCATCCTCAAAGTCCATTTTTTCACTTCTTTCTGGTGAACAGGAGTAAGTACATATATCACAGGATGAAGTGCATTTATAGGTATAAATTAATGCTAATAAATAATATCTCATATTTTAACCCCCTAGTATTTATTAAAAATCTAAATTTTTCCTAACCCTTTTCTTTTTCTCAAAGACAATTTGTATGAAGCAAAAAATAGGATAAATATGACTATAAAATTCATCAAGAAATAATGAATCTGAGTAGATAAAAATATTTCAAAACTTGAATCCATACAATACCCAGGAAATAAATATGTAGTCAAAGATATATAGCTTTTACCCCATGGTATTGGCCAACTTCCTATCATAAAAGTAATGATTGAAATGATTATACTTACTACAAAATTTCTAACCAATATGGATACTAAGCAACATATTCCAGCACTCATCATCACTCCAATAAAAGTAGCTATTAAATTTATCAAATACCTATATATGCTTATTCTTAAGCTATTATCAAAAGGAAGGGGTGTTATATTAAAAAAGGATATCCCAACGAGTAAAGTAAAAATGAAATATAGTACCGTAACCATATAGGTATACAATATAGCAACTATAATTTTGCTTAAAAACAATTTATGATATTTTATAGGTCTTAAAAAAA